>Ga0080013_1001857_pt1 | contig 26639 bp, 22 predicted proteins | sample ETNvirenome_6_85_FD_69236 | JGI IMG/M metagenome (GOLD analysis project Ga0080013, IMG submission 69236) | Marine viral communities from the Pacific Ocean - ETNP_6_85 (SPADES assembly) (version 2) | ecosystem: Environmental > Aquatic > Marine > Oceanic | place: Pacific Ocean | collected 2013-06-19
TTATCAACGAGGCCTCGCCGCCGAGCTAGGCTCCGATGGCAAAGACGTCGACGGAAATGATTTTGATGGCAGCAACCCAAATATAGGTTGTTATGCTACCGTCGCCTCCGGCTGGGACGGCGGCTCTAAATGCGGTTCGATAGCAGTCGGGAACATTTCGAAGGTCGGCGGCCTAGCTAAAGCGAACATAAGTAAAATAATAGGAGTTTAGTTTTCTATTTTATAAGCAGTTGTATTATAACTAGGAATTTTACCTTTGACACAACTAGTTATTATGACAAATAGCCTTCTAGGAGCAATGTAATGTCAGACATGTTAGAACAAGCGATAATCGATGCCGAAGCCCTGCGCGAAGCCGCCACAAAAACTGCAGAAACTTTAATATTAGAAAAGTTTTCAAGCCAGATCAAAGATTCTATTGAGAGTCTTCTAGAACAGGAAGAGCCTCTGGCCCTCGACGCTGAATTGGGCTTAACCCCAGATCCCGCCGGCGCTGACGAAGCTTTTGATTCTCTTGCAACCGACGCTGATGTCTCATCAGTAATGGAGCACATTCCGTTGGCCGTGACTGCCTCAAACAATGAAGAAATCGAAATTCCTCTAGATAAACTCTTAGAAGAGGTTAGTAAATTAAATGAAACTTTTCGTTTTAATGGCGATCTAACCGACGATGCGGATCTTTTCGAAGAAAGTCTAGACTTGCTCGGCGATGACCTAGACGAAGACCTAGACGAAGACCTAGACGAAAATTTGGAACTAGACGAAGATCTATACGACGAAGATTTAATGGAAGTATTACACGTAGATCTCCCCGGTTCTAACAAGTCTGGTTGGGCCGGCACACCATCCTCTGAGATACATCTAGCAGAAGAAGAGCTTTTAGCTCTAGAACAAGATTCAGAGGTCAGGGAACAGCAAGCGGCGATGAGAAAAGCCGTGAAAGATCTGACAGAGAGAAACGAGGCAAAAGAAAGACAAAATCTAGATCTTCTTTCTACTTTAGAAAAAACACAAAATATAGCCCTAAAGCTCCAGAAAGCTGTCAGGGTTTTAGAAGAGAAAATTGGTAAGGCTAATACAATAAATGTAAAATTGCTTTATCAAAATAAGGCTTTGAGTAGCGACTCCTTGAATGAGCGGCAAAAACAAAAACTTGCCGAAGCTATTTCAAATGCCGAAAGCATCGAAGAGGCAAAAGTAATTTTTGAGACAATTCAGAGCACAGTGGGCAGCACCTCAAACAAATCGCAGCCAAATTCACTGAGCGAGGCAGTTCAAAAGTCGTCTTCGGTAATCTTGTCTGCAAGAAAACAACAAACTTCTAGCAGAGAAAATTCGAGCCCAACGTTAAATCGTTGGAAATTCCTAGCAGGAATAGACAAAAATTAACAAATTTATAGGAGATTAAAATAATGTCTGTTTTAGAAAAACTAACTGAAGGCATCGTTGATAGATCCCTACAAAGAGAAGGTGCTGCCCTAATGGAAAAATGGGAAGCTACCGGACTCCTTGAAGGACTAGGTAACGATCAAAAGAAGAACGGGATGGCCCGACTTCTAGAAAACCAGGCCGCGCAGCTTCTTAAGGAAGCTTCGTCTATGGCCGCAGGTGACGTTGAGGGTTTCGCTTCCGTAGCGTTCCCAATCGTTCGCCGAGTCTTTGGTGGACTCTTGGCTAACGACCTTGTGTCGGTCCAGCCTATGAGCTTACCTTCTGGACTCATCTTTTTCCTCGATTTCACTACAAATCTTGCACGCGCCGGCTCAGTAGCTGGTGGGTCGCTTTATGGTGGCGGAGTCGTCGGATCGCAGATTACCGGTGGTGTTACTGACATCACTGAGGGAGGCGGAGGTTTTTATAACCATTCGAATGCTTACTCGCACGCAACCGCATCCTCGGTGGTAGCCTTAACAGCGGTTTCTGCGCTAACTGCAACTGTCATTGGCAGCTTGTCCGAGGCGCAGAAGAAGTTGGTCCGGTTCGATCCTGACCTTCTTAACCGTGATGACAAAACGACCGCGAAGGTGGTTCAGTATACGTTCCCCGCGCCTAGCGATCTAAATCGCGAAGCCCTGGGTACGATTGACCTTACTGGCAGCGCGAACGGAGATGACAAGGTTATTCGTCGTCTTACCAGCGTTTCGGGTTCTACTGTTACTATTACGCTTGCAGCAACCGACGGTACACTCACCCAAGCCGTCGTAGGCGGTAACTTCGGTATTACTTACGCAGCTGCAGATAATTTCAGCGCAGGTACTGCAATTGGTTCCGTCGTCGGCGCTGATAACTGGCCTCTTGAAGAGCCGAAGCCAGGAACTGGAAACGCCGGTTCTGTAACGGGTAAGAATGAGATTGCCGAGATTGACATCAAGGTTGACAGCATCGCTGTTACCGCGATGACCAAGAAGCTGAAGGCCAAGTGGTCTCCAGAGCTAGGTCAAGATCTCAACGCATATCACAATCTTGATGCTGAGGTTGAGCTTACTCAGATCCTTTCGGAGCAGATTGCTCTTGAAATCGATCGCGAGATTCTTAACGATCTTGTTGAGGATGCTGCTGCTGGTACATTCTACTGGTCGCGTTCGCCTGGATTGTTCGTTAACCGGACAACTGGTACTGAGCTTGGTGCTACGGCAGCTGCTCCGGACTTCACTGGTACCGTCAGCGAATGGTATGAGACGCTCATTGAGACAATCAATGATATTTCGGCTCAAATCCACAGAAAGACTCTCCGCGGTGGAGCTAACTTCCTGGTGACTTCACCAGAGGTTGCTAACATCCTTGAGTTTACTGCTGGTTTCCGTGCTAGCGTAACCCACGATTCTGACAGAGGTTCTGTCGGCGCCGTGAATGTTGGTTCACTTTCCAAGAAATGGGACGTCTATGTTGACCCCTATTTCGCAAGAAACCTCATTCTCGTCGGTCGTAAGGGCGGAAGCTTCTTAGAGAGTGGATATGTCTACGCTCCGTATGTGCCATTACAGGTCACTCCTACCATCTTCGGTACGGAAGACTTCGTGCCGCGTAAGGGTGTCATGACCCGCTACGCTAAGCAGATGGTACGTCCTGATATGTACGGCCTTGTCGTTGTACGTGGACTTCTTGGTGAGGCTGGCGCAAGCTAAGACACCATTAGGTAGCTAAAAAGGGCCCCGCCAAGAGAAAACTCTTGGCGGGGTTTTTTATTTGGTATTTAAAAGAACACTTTACTATTTATTATGATTGATAAGGCACAAAGCCTTTTATAAAGGAGAAAACGAACATGAGCAAGCTAGGAAGATATAGTGCGGATAGAAAGAAGGTTGAAGCGTTAACCGCAACCAAAACTGTTGAAGTCGCTGATTGTGGCACGGTGTTTCTTGCAGTTGGTGACGCAGCGATAAGTATTAATTTGCCCACGATCGCTTCTGCCGGTAAAGGATGGTGGTGTAAGGTCGTTAAGACTGGAGCAGCCAGCGGCGGGGAAGACGTAACCATCGCTGCACACGCTGACGATGGCTCCACCCCCATGATGGGTGTTGAGTTGAGCCCGACGCACGCCGTCATGAACGGTGATGATATCGTCGTTGAGGACGCTGCCAATAAAGGAACTCAGGTAGAAGTCTTGTGTGACGGAACAAACTGGCAGGTGCTTGGGTTCTCGGTGTTAGCTGCCGGGATTACCATCAGCTAAATTTCTTTGCCTTATCAACATCAAACCCCTTGTTCTTATCGAGCAGGGGTTTTTTGTATATATACGATATCTCAAAATATGGATATGCCAAAAAAATATCGCAGGTAGTTTTTTGAGATTTTCAACTATTTATTACTAACCAAGGAGGCCCAAATGGGCAAAAGACGCAAAAGATTGACAATGGCAAAATACGCCAAGAAGTATGCTTCTATACGAGCAACCGTTGCCAAATTAAAAGGTGTCGTTGAAGAGGCAGAATCAGACGGCGTGGTTACGCCGGAAGAAGTAGAGCAGATCGTCGAAGCTGAACAAGAGGTCGTCGAAGCCGTTGTTTCATCCGCCGCCGAAGAAATAGCTGAAGTTACAGAACAGTTTGAAACGACGACTGTAGCCGCTGTTGAAACGGCAGCTACTGAAGAAGTGGTTGAAGTTGTCGAAAAAGTTGAAGAAACAGCAAAGCCGATAGCAAAAAAAGCCGCGAAGAAGAAAGCGCCAGCAAAAGCAAAACGCCAAACACTTAAAAGATCTGTTGGTAAAAGTAAAGACAAAGGATAATTCATAGTCTCCTAACTAATTATAATGACAGGAGGCCACATGAATGGCGATACCAACCTTAACACCAAAATCGAGGACCTCAGCAATAGTACTGTCTCCTACGGGAACACTCGGTACTGGCGCTGACGGCGCCGCGAATACTGTACACTACCCTTTAGGCGTATACGCTGACACAAGTTCTGGCCTATTTGACTCAAATTTCGTCACGGGCGCTTCAGACCAGGTTTCCTACGCGTTCAAGAAGCTCGGCGGAGATATACTAGATATTGAGCTAAAAGTTGGCAATATATACGCATCGTATGAAGAGGCCACACTAGAGTATTCGTATATTGTTAACATACACCAGTCAAAGAATATTCTTCATGGGTCGCTCGGCGCTACTACCGGCACTTTTGACTCAGATGGTCAGAGAACAGATAGCTCCAGCACCGACAACGTGGAAAGTAAATATCCAAAATTTAAGTTTGGATACAGTAAGCACGTTATGGACCAAATGAGTACCGAGGTGGGCATTGGAGGCACCAATCCAATATATTCTGCTTCTTTCTCGCTGGTACAAAATCAACAAGTTTATGATTTGCAGTCTATAATATATTCCGCCTCTATCGATGGTACCGCGACCGGCGCTTTGTTCAGCGGCTCTATTGGCAAAAATAGAATAAACGTAAGGAGGGTATATTACAAAACTCCGCACGCTATGTGGAGATTTTATGGTTATTACGGCGGAATGAACGCCGTCGGCAATTTATCGACATATGGCATGTATGCAGATGATTCTACGTTTGAAGTAATACCGCCATGGCAAAACAAACTCCAGGCCATGGCGTATGAAGATGCTATTTACACAAGAAACTCACATTATTCTTATGAAATTAAGAATAATAAATTGACAGTTTATCCGATCCCTACTTCGGTGTCCCCAAGTAGCATGTGGGTTGAATTTACGGCCTATCAAGACCCGTGGGACGACCAGCAGGATAGAAAAGCCGGAACGGATGGTGTCAACAACATGAATACCCTGCCCCTAGCAAACATCCCTTATAATAGCATTAACTCTATTGGAAAACAATGGATTCGAAGGTTTGCGCTGTCATTGGCGAAAGAAACACTGGGACAAGTCCGCTCCAAGTTTGGACAAATACCAATTCCCGGCAACAATGTTCAGTTAAACGGAGACAAATTAATTAGTGAAGCTCGTGAAGATCAAAAAACCTTAAGAGAGGAGTTACAGAAAGTACTCGATGAGCTAACATATGAGAAGATGACAGAACTGCAAAAAAATATTGTAAAGAATACTCTGGAGACAGCACAGGCTTACCCATATTTTATATATCAAGGATAACAAATTAGATGGCTAGCGAGAAAGACAAATGGAAGCAACCAGCAAGCCCACCGCCACCTTTATTCTTGGGCCCCAAGGAACGCGACCTTGTTAAACAGGTCAATGATGAATTAATAGAGAGGGTGATCGGTCAGGTCGTCGCTTATTATCCTATTGATTTACAGCATACTAATTTTCATCCTTTATATAATGAAGCGGTAACCAAGACTTTTTTACCACCAGTTAGGGTCTACGCGCTCGTGGATTATGGTGGCCAAGAAACTAAAACTGATAAACATGGCATCGACAAAGCGACAAAAATAACAATACATTTCCACAAAAGAAGGCTAACTGAAGATCAGGATCTTTTTGTAAGAGAGGGGGACTTTGTAGCATATGGTGGTGGATTTTATGAAATTGTTTCGCTTAAAGAGCCAAGAGAGTTATTTGGCCAAGCAGATCGCCGAATGGAAATAACAGCAGAGTGTATAAGAAGCAGGGAGGGTTTGTTCGATGTCTAAAAACGAAGAAGAAACATCACGCGACGTACCTCGGTTTAAATCCAGTCTGGAAGATATAGATTTTGCTGTTTACAATTTTTTGGATAATACAATGGATATCCAGGCGAACACAAACAAAGGGTTCAAAAAGGTACCTGTTATTTGGTCTGCAGCAGAACGCGCACACAATATTAAAGATGACGGCATAAACAGAGACTCAACAGGCATGATTATCCTGCCAGTCGTTTCCGTTGAACGTAAGGGTGTAAAAAAAGAGGAAAAAAGTCGAGTTATACCTTTTTCCAAGCTAGACCCCGTTAACGATCTAAAAGGCGGCTTTTTAACTGTTAATAAAGTAATTAAACAGGACAAAACAAGAAATTTTGCCAATGCCGATGCATATCGCCGGGCCGGCCAAAATAATTTCCCCTTATATAAAAAAGGCAAAAATGGAAAAATAGTATATGAGACAATAACAATTCCAATACCAATATACGTTACAGTTTCATATGATTTTGTCATTAGAACTGAATATCAAGAACAAATGAATGATATTTTAACACCTTTCATAAGAGTATCTAATGGACATAGAAGGGTTATGTTAGAATACAACTCAAACCAGTATGAGGCGTTCATAGGAGAAGACTATACATCGTCGAATGCGGTTGTTAACTATGAGTCCAACGAAAGGAAGTACGAAACAACGATTTCCATGGAAGTTTTTGGTTATTTGATCGGTGATGAAAAAAATCAAAAAAGGCCCAGAGTCGTTAGAAGAGAAAATGCTGTACAGATACGTTTTGCAAGGGAAAGAATCATAGTGCAAGATGAAGACGGAGAATTCAGATTTTAAAGGAGTTTGTAGTAAACGAACACTATTTATTAGAGAAAAAGTTCATAAATTTTGAGCTAGCTTATATTTAAGGAGCGTAAGAGTATGTCAGTCGATAAGTTTAAGTTTGTTTCGCCCGGAGTGTTCCTTGATGAAATCGATGAATCAAGTATCCCGAGACTTCCAGAAAGAATGGGACCCCTGATCATTGGTAGATTCAAGAAGGGCCCTGGCTTAAGGCCAGTAAAGGTAGAATCTTATAAAGAGTTCGCCAATTTGTTTGGTGAGCCATCCCCGGGCAACGCTTCTGGTGATATTTGGCGCTCAGGCGAAATGGCTGCTCCTACGTATGCAGCGTACGCAGTAAAAGCTTGGCTACGAAACAATTCACCTTGTACTGTCTATCGCGTGCTTGGTGAAAACGCCAGTAACGCCGATACTACTGACGCAACAGCCGGCGCAGGCTGGAAAACAGATCTAGATCTAAACGTCTCCCTTGCTAGCGCCGGCGGAGCGTATGGGCTGGTATTGTTCCCTTCGGCATCGGCAACCACACCGGTGACTGGTACTCTTGCTGCCGTATGGTACATGAACGAGGGCGCTATCGTTTTGACTGGTTCGTCGCGAGAACACGCTATTGTTGCAGCAAGTGCGTCAGTACAGGCAGTATCAGCAACTCCTGCCCAATATGATGCAGGTACACTAACGTTAGTTGACACTGCCGGCACGTCAAAAACATATATCTTTGACGACGACAGCGACGGCGCCACAGGCACTGTGGACGGATCATCGAACGTTAGAATACAGATTAACGGTAAATCAACAGCTGGTGAGGTAGCGGCTCAAATCAAAGCCGCGATTGAACACGCCAACGGCCATAACGGCACAATCACGATAGCAGTGTCAACGGCCGATGCAGCAAACGATACTCTTACCTTGGCGCAAGCAACAATTGGTGCAGCAGGTAATAGAACGATCAGCCGCGCAGTTGTAACGTCTGACGGTGTTTATACTGTCTCTACAGCCTTCACCTCTGGCGCCGACGCCGAAACCCAAGTGCAAGGCGCCGGAATTCCGGTTAAAAGTGCTACAGGACAAAAGTTCACAGCCAAAATATTAAACGCGGCAGGAGCTGTTACAGACACCGCAACGTTTGACTTCAACAGAGACTCGCAAACATTTATTAGAAAAGTGTTCAACACTGACCCCACACAAACTAATAGCAGTATTGTTACATCGGCCGAAAAATATTGGCTCGGCGAGACTTTCGAGTCAAATCTAAGAAATGGTGAAAATTCAAAACTAAAAAATGATGGAACTAAAGTCGCCGACACGGCTACTCTTTGGGGCACTATCGTCGGCCTTTCAGACGGCGGTGCCGGATCCATTAATTGGAGAGATCGTCTACAGCAGGCCAGAGCGGCGCAGACTGGTTTCTTTATTTCGCAAGATAATCGAGGGAGCACAACCACTTCTTTCAACCCTGTCGCACACACTACGGACCTTTTCAAGTTTCATGCGTTAGACAGTGGGGAGCAAGCGAACAGAGATTATAAAGTATCGATTACCGATATTAAAGCTCCAACTGATAATTATAATAAGTTTGGATCCTTTACGGTTCAGGTCCGCAGCGCCTATGATCGCGACAGCGATCCTATGATACTAGAGCAGTATTCAAATTGTAATCTGGACCCTTCATCTCCAAATTATATTTCTAGACTAATTGGTGATTTACACTATACTTATGATTCGACAAACAAAAGAATTATAGAGCATGGCGACAATCCAAATAGATCAAAGATCCTTAGAGTGGAAGTTAGTGAAAAAGTAAAGGCTGGCAACGCCGAGGGTCTCCGTCCTTATGGAGTAAAAGGGCCTTCTGTGCCTCTTACGCAGGCAGTTAACGGCTCCCCTGGCGCTACCACGAGCCTTAATTGGGCTGTTGGTTCAGGCAGCCTCCCAGTGCAGACAATTATTTCAGGACACCCTTCTAGTGCGCTTTTGCACAGCGTAGCGCTTACCGCGTCCATCGAGTGGCCAACCTCTCGCGTACGCGTTTCTAGCTCGGAAGGTCAAATCAATCAGCCATCGAAGGCATACTTTGGTTACCAAGCCAATGTATCTGATAGCCGAAGATTTGATCAGACCAATATTGATCTTCATCGTGGCCAACCTGCAGGACATGATCCGACTGGTTTAACAACCACCTACCAACAATACTCGTGGGTGTTCACGCTTGACGATGTGAAGCAAAGTATATCAGATACAACGCATCACGTTTGGGCTTCTGGCTCCCGTGCCGCTGGTACCTCATGGACAGCAAAATCAGGCAGCACTTACATTCTAACCGGCTCCGATGCCGGCCTCAAGAAGTTTACCTCGCCAATGTTTGGTGGTTTTGACGGATTTGATGTCACAGAGAAAGATCCTCTAAGGAACTCTTACATGTCGACAAGCACAGAGGTTGCAAATTCTACATACTTCAGCCTTAAGAAAGCAATTGATATTGCTGCCGACAAAGATTTCATTGAGTTTGACCTGGCAACAATGCCCGGAGTTACCAATGATAGCCTCAACAGCCGTTTATTGACAGCTTGTGAGGAAAGAGCAGACGCCATGGCGATCCTCGACATCCGCGGCGGTTATAAACCGCCTCACGAGAACAATAGTCTCGAAACAGCAAACTTGGGCTCCGTCGAGGAGACAGTTACTGTTCTCAAGGACCTCAACCTTAACTCAAGTTATGGTTGTGCATTTTACCCATGGGTGAAGGTCCGTGATGATGTGGCAAACTCGATTCTTTATGTGCCGCCTTCCGTTGTCGCCCTAGGCACAATGTCTAGTGCCCAACGCAAGTCAGCAGTTTGGTTCGCCCCTGCCGGGTTTACTAGAGGCGGCTTAAGCGAAGGCTCGGCAGGCTTGCCGGTGCTCGGAGTGAGAGAGCGCTTGACCTCCGCAGAGAGAGACAGACTCTATGATGCCAACATCAACCCAATTGCTTCGTTCCCATCAGAAGGAATCGTAATATTTGGACAAAAGACTCTGCAGGTCACTAGATCTGCGCTTGACAGAATTAACGTGAGAAGACTTCTCATCTATGTCAAGAAAGAGGTTTCAAGAATTGCTTCAAGACTTCTGTTTGACCAGAACGTACAGCAAACTTGGGATCGATTCACTGGCCAGGTAATTCCTTTCCTTGAGGGTGTGCAGTCCGGACTTGGATTGACCGACTTCAGGGTCGTGTTGGATTCCGACACAACAACGCCTGACTTGGTAGATAGAAATATCATGTATGCAAAGATTTTCTTGAAGCCAGCCAGGGCAATTGAATTTATCGCTCTAGACTTCATCATTACAAGAAGCGGAGCGTCATTTGACGATTAAAAAATAATTTGAACACACTACTTATTAGTGTACACAGGAGATTAAATAGATGCCATTCTTTTCAGATACAGGACCCGGAGGATTTCAGCCTAAAAGAGCTTTTAGGTTCTTGGTTACTTTTTCAGAACTTTCAGACTTGACCTTTATGGTCAAAAATGCTAAAAAGCCGTCGTACCAGCTTGCTTCGACTGCACACCAAGTGTTAAATCATCAATTTAATTTCCCTGGCATCGTAAAGTGGGATCCTGTATCTGTCACATTCATTGATGCGGTCGACCCTAACGTTGGTTCAAAATTTTATTCTGCACTTGTAAACTCTGGCTACATTGCTCCTACTACGGAAAGTGCGCTAGTTACTGGTGTTACAAAAGTTGGCACCACCAGCACGCTTGGCGAGGTGAGAATTAAACAGCTCGACGGCGGTGGTTTAATACTACCAGCTGGTTCCGATCCAGGAGAAGTTATCGGCGCTGTCGATCAAACTAATATTCTTGAGGAATGGACATTAAAGAATGCGTTTGTTAACCAGGTACAATTCGGCGAGACATTGGGATATGATAGCGAAGATCTAGTTACCGTAACTGTTAGCTTAACATACGACTACGCTACTTATAGCTCAAACGTCAAAGCTTACGCAGGATAATAAAAACTCAGAGAGGTTTAGATGAGAAACAATCAAAGGCGCGCAGGACAAAAGCCTGAGTCTGCGCCTATTTCTTCCGTGCCCACGGCACACCAGCCCGCGCCACTGGCTTTTTCGGCGCCAACGGAATTCGTTGAGCTTCCTTCTAGGGGGGAGTTTTATCCAGAGGACCACCCTTTTTATAAACAAGAAGCAGTCGAGATCCGCTTTATGACAGCCAAAGACGAAGACATTTTGACTTCGGAGGCGCTTTTGAAAAAGAACTTGGCTATTGATCGTTTGATCGAGAATCTAGTTGTTGAAGACGTTGACACATCTTCTCTTCTAATTGGCGATAGGAGCGCCATTTTAATAGCTGCGCGCTCCTCGGCTTATGGCAGCGAGTATGATGTTACCATACGCTGTGACGCTTGCTTGGTAGCCGTTGATGCTAGTTATGACCTGAAGACAGCGAGAATACAAGAAAACTGTTTTGACAAAGAGTTTTTAAGAGAAAACGCTATTTCGTTTAATAGAGAGGCGGGTACGTTTGATCTAAGTCTCCCAACTTCTGGAGTAGAAGTCGGGCTCCAGCTAGTCGATGGCAAAAAAGAAAAAAAATACATGGACAAAGACACCGGCAAAAACTTGGTAACAAGCTTGCTGAGTTTATTCTTGGTTAAAGTTGATGGTCACATGGACTATGATAGCGTGATGAATTTTATAGATGTTATGCCCGCCGCGGACTCAAAGTTTCTAAGGGATTTGTTTCCAAAGCTGACACCCTCCATCCAGTTAATTAAAAGTCATAGTTGCGAAAATTGCTATACCTCAAAAGACATGGAGGTGCCGCTCTCCGCGGAATTTTTTTGGCCTAAGTGAAGAATACATGGAAGATGTATATGAACAGTTTTTCTTCATGCAATACAAGGGGGGCTGGAGCTTTATCGAAGCTTATAACCTCCCAGTCGGGCTAAGAGGCTGGTTTGTCTCAAAACTGATTGAGCAATTGATTTCTGAAAAAGAGGCGCTGGAGCAGTGAGCGCTCCACAGCGCTAACCTTTATTTTTGTTTTGTCACTATTTATTAGGCAGAGGTTTAAATAATGTCCACCGTAGAGCAAACAAAAGAACAGATAGCGCTCCTCGAACAAGTTTTGGCGAACGAGCAGAAGATTGGGAAGCTGAGCGACCAACAGCTAGACAATCTTACTCGAATTACCAATCTCTTAAAAGACGATTACGCGATCGCCAAAAAGAATATTGAGACTGCCAAAGAAAGATTGGCCTTGTTAAAAGACGAGGAGGAGCCCTCCAAGCACGCGTTGCTGATGGCTGAGAGGAGGCTAGATAGAGAAGAAGCTGTACTCAAGGTACTCAAAAACCGGAAAAAGGAACTTACACAAACGCGAGACATCGAGCGATTAATCACCGGTGAGCTTAAAGAGCAGCAAAAAGCACGGGTCAAAGCTCACGACGAAGATATAAAGAGCCGCAAAAAAGCCATCGCGACCACGAATGCCCAGCGCGAGGCGGTCGGCAAATTAGAAACCGCCTCCAAAGGCGCTGCAGCTCTCACCCGCGGAATCGGTGATATCATCGGAGAGAACATTAAACAGTCCATGACTACTAGTAATGAGCTTTTAAGCCAATTCGGACCGGAGGTAATACTTGCTAAGTATTTAGGCTTTGAAGTAAACTTCAAAAATATTCAAAAATCAATTTCCGATTTACCAAAAGAGCTAGACACCGCCTTTACCGGCATGGCCGCGAAAACAGCGATGCCAATAAAAACTCTGGGAAATTCCCTGGCCTCCGCTTTAGACCCGCAGGGCGCCGCCGACGGTATTGAGGGTTACGCCGAGTCCCTTCGCAAACTAAACTTAACCCGAGCCGACATGCCTCTAGTCAATGTGGGTATGAAGACAGAAGACGTGACAGACGCCCTTGGCGGCTTAATTGAGAATGCGGCGCTTTTTAGAACTGAGTTTATGGAGACTGAGCCGGCTGTTGTTTCATTAACTACCAATTTAATCGCTGGCTTAAAGAAAGTGGGTGTTAACACGAAAACCTCGGCAAAGATTTTTGATGTTTTTACGAAAGGCTTTAAAAAGACTCCGATAGAAGCAACCAAGTCTCTTAAATCCGTCGCGAATATAGCTGATTCTTTGGGCATATCGATGGGTAAAGCTTTCGGTAACTTTGAAGCGGCCATGCCGACTTTATCTCAGTTTGGTGACCGCATGACGGAAGTTTTTGCTAATTTGCAGGCCCGTTCTGCGGCAACTGGAGCAGAAATGGGCAAATTGGTTGGCATCGCGATGAAGATGGACACTTTTGAAGGCGCAGCCAAGGCCGCGCAGTCATTAAATGGTATACTTGGTGATACTTTAATATCCGTGACAGATCTAGTTCACGCCGACCCAGATGAGAAGTTTGACCTCATAGCTGATGCTGTTAAAAATTCTGGTCTCGAATTTGAATCGTTGAACCGGCATTACAAGCGATCGATCGCAACGGCCGCCGGCTTCAGCGATGTTGCGGAGTTTCAAAGGCAACTGTACGGTGGAGAAGCCGTGACTAAAGCAAAAGATGCCGCCGATACTAGTGCTATGTCTGCTGAAAAATTGGCTGAAAAGACAAAGCAGACGCTGACCATACAAGAAAAAGCCAAGGCCAGTGTATCTTCGTTTGGAGTTGCAGCCAAGAAGGCATACGAAACATCAAAAATCGCCGCTGACGCCTATTCGACAGCTGTGTTGAGGTCATACGAGAAAAACCTGGAACTCACCAAAAACCAAGAAGCTTCATTTATCGCGGCTAAAGAAATGCTCCTGGTAAATTCCAGGATAGAAGACAGCCTCGAAGGCGCCGCGGAAACCGTTGGCAATACCGTCCGCGGTTTAGCTACTGTCGGCGTGGCCACCGGCGTCGTCGGGTCGGTGCTGCGAGGTGACCGGTCGGATGCAGCGAAAGAGGCCATGCGCGACCGTGACGCTGCAGGAAACCGGGCGCCAGCTGCAGCAGCCGGCCCAGGAGGTTCTGTCAAGATCGAGGGTGCCACGGTGGCAAATCTCGATCCAGCCGCAGGCAGCGCGCTAATTGAATTTTTTGGTGAGGTGTATGACGAGAAACGTAACGCAGAGATGGCTAAAGCGGCTGAGCCCCGCTGAGCAGCTCGGTGAATAATAAAAGGAGAACGAGATAGTGCCTAAATTTTTTCAAGTAGAAAAAGCAGCTTTCGGAGGGGGAAAAAATGAGTTCTCTAATGTGGAATTTAAGAAAAGAGCCCTAGAGAATAGCAATGCTGCGGAAGCTGGCACTGTATTAGAAATTATACCATTACACATAAAAAATCCACCCGTTATACAGTTTATAGCTTATATCAGCAAGATATCCGACACTATTAAGTCTTCTCACACGAAAGAGCAGCCTTTTGGCAGAACAGATCCTTATTATATGTGGAAGGCTAGCGATCGTTCCATTTCTTTGTCTGTCGATGTTCCTTCCTCGTCAATTACTATGGGTTTAGAAAATTTAAATAATTTAAGTTGGTTTGCTGCCTCGATGTATCCAACCTACAAAGACAGTCAAACCGCCACGTCAATAGCGGCTTCACCTATGTTTCGCGTAAGATTTGGAAATCTAGTCTGCTCGTCAACAAATGACGGCCAAGGACTCCCGGGGGTGATTCAGTCCTTGTCCATAACACATGATGTAAAAGCTGGATTTATCGGGGGCAGAATAAATGATGCTGGAGCGTCGTTTCCTTCAGAGGTTGCTAGTGTTCTTAAGTCGGCTGGTTTTGACAACACGGTCAGAGATGGTAAAAACATATTGATACCAAAATTAATGACGTTTACCTTTACACTTAATGTGGTGCACGATCATAAACTTGGCTGGGATTTCAATACTGGAGAGTTCAGAGGCGGACTCGGCGCCCCAAGATTTCCTTACGATTTTGGATTGGTTAGAGACACGTCTGAATCGCCTGTCGTCGGCCCAACAGTGAGCGTATCTGGTCAATCAACAGTGAGCCCGCCGGGCGGAGCTGATAACCGGCAAACAGGCGTCACGACGGAGGCGATCGATGCGGGGAGCAAAGAGGGCGACCTCAGTAATGTGGACCTCGTTAAGCTTGATAACGAAGAGGTAAATTAATAATGAGATATAAAAATCAAGAAATCTTTGTCAATGATGACGAGCAATACAAAGTATACTTAAAGAAAACTAGAGGATTAAAACAGATAAAACAGTTTAGTACGCCCAAACTTAAACACCCAACCACTGGCGAGGCTTCAAACTTTAATGTGGTCAATCATGTGTGGTCTACGGGCGATAGGTATTTTAAGCTGGCAGATCAATATTACGGAGATCCAGAATTGTGGTGGGTCATAGCTCATTACAATCAAAAACCAACCGAATTTCATACAAAACTTGGAGACATGATTTATGTTCCCATTCCTCTAGAAACTGTGTTATACTATATGGGTTATTAAGATGGCAACAAATATACCACCAAAGCCTAAGTTACCCAGAAACTGGGCCTCACTTCCGGTCTCTCACCCAAAGAGAGTCGCTCGTAGAGAGTGGGACAAAAAATATGGCCCTGGAGCGAAAGCACAAGAGGGAGTTACGGCCACTAACGAAGTAACTAATTCCAACGTAGAACAGGAACTCTTAACCAGTAACCTTAACAAGATAGCCAATTATTTTGTCGCGAACCAAGACATGTTTAATTATGCCACGTTCCGGCAGGTCGCCGGCGACGGCACTAAATTAGTTAATCGTCTAAGAGGCGTGGATAATTTTGATGTTTTCTATAAAATGAAAAATTCTGTGTTATCTCTAATGCGGCCAAAAATAAGATTATACAAAGTTTTAACAGAATTACCTGGCGAAGACGAAAACAGCAACTCAGACGCGTCAAAGACAAGTCGGCCGTCCAGTCAGATATACCGGGAAATAAAATTTTCTGACACTATGGGTATTGAAAGGTTGGCGACGCCACAAGACTATTTAAAGTTTGAGAGTACCAAGCCCAGCTGGAGAAACGTCGGCTTAAAGAGTTTCTCTTTTAAACACGACGGCCGCGTCAATGGCCCGATCGATCAAGATATCGATTGTACTTTAGAGTTAACTTTCAAGTCGTTAAAAGATGTACAGGCTTCGCCCCCTGGAGAACCGCCTCCTGAACAAGGAGGGATTAGGTATGTAGATTTAATAACATGGTCCCCTGCAAAAATAAACAGGTTTACAGACACTTACAACCCTATACATTATAAAATAAAGGTTATGTTGGGCTATACTGCTCCGGACCCAGAACAATTACGGGCTCTGAATCTAACAAAGGGGGAGGTTGACGCAATCAAAAATATAGAGAGGCATAACATGATCATGTCCCTCAACATGTATGACTACAAGTTTAATATAAAAGAAAATGGATCCGTTGGCTTAAATATAAAGTTTAGGGGCGCAATCGAAACGACCATAGCGTCTAATCAGGTAAACATATTTCAAAGTTTTATCAGAGCGGGATCTTCTGCTTCCGGCAACATACTCAAGACCAGACCTAATGAAAGCGCGTCAGCAGTTTTAGATGCAATGACAATTTTTTCTGCATCGATGAAGCAGATAAAAAAGCCGACTTGCAAAGACAACAACTGCAAAGGTCGCACCGCGCTAAAACAAGCAATAGAGTCTGCTGGATATCTTGGTGAAGTGTTTAAAGAAGAATATGCTGAAACAGGCCGTTTTCCACGAGAAACTGGTTTGAAAATAGATAAAAAAACCGGCTTGATAAAAGTGGAAAGATCTGGCAAAATATACGAATTCTTGAAAAAAGACAATAATGCTGATAGGATAAAGAACAGAATTAAACAGAAGGTCAGCTTCTTCAAAAAAGAAGTCTATAAGAGTTTCTTGACGCAGATAATTGACGGCAACACTAGTCCCGAAGGCCATGGAACACGTCTGTTTTGTGCACAGTCCAGTGCGCAAAGCATCGTAAAGCTGGTCGATGACAATGCCAGTTCCGCAGGAGTCCAGGAAGGAGAGGCCAGTGTGCCGCTGACAGACTTGGAAAATATCACACCAGGCGTTAATTTATCAGAATCGTCGCCACCATCGTTTAAGATTGTTAGAGGAGATGGGTTCTTTTCGAGCAAAAAAGAATTGAATGAGGCAATAAGAAGAGATTCCGAGTTTGGCACTGAATCAAGCTCGAACGACAACGAAGCTGGGGAAGAGGCGAAAAAGAAAGATGAAGCCGCGCCATCGCTGGTGTCCTCTGACAACAACAGTTTTAAATTCTACTTTATGTTTCTGGGCGACATAGTAGAGCTAGCTTGCAAAAACGCCGGCGTGAGCCGATTGGACTTAAAATCAGATCCGTCCATACCCAATCTAGGTAGCTTGATATTCAACGAAGGATCCTATTACGACGAGAAGAACGCTGGCTCTGGATATCCCCTAAAAGCGGCCCGGATGCTTCTAGGGCCCATGGAGTATAGTGATGAAGAAGACAAGATTAGAAAAATTAACCTAGCTCAAATGCCGATATCATTTAACTTGTTTAGATCCTGGTTTATCAAGAAGGTTGTCAGGTCACAAAGACTACAGTTTTCTTTAGGCGCCTTTTTGAATTCGCTCGTTAAAGACCTGGTGATGCCCTCGCTCAGCGGCGTCGGAATGTCCAAAAACCGTAGAGCGCCGCGTACAAGGCACAACTTTGTTTCGATGACTTTACCAGGCAAAAGAGGGTCCAATGGAAGTTTAGAAGAGTTGCTGCCTAGAAAACAGATTTTAAATACCGAAAGTGCAGAGTTCAATGAAGGATACTTTAAGCGAACAAGAGACGCAGGTTACAGCTCGGAAAGTGCGGTCAAGGACTCGTTTGATTATTTGTTGTTGCATGTCACAACACATGACGATATTTTGAAAAGAAAGGGTGATCCAGTAGAGGATGTGAGGGACGGCATATATCATTTTAATATTGGCTCAGACAAGGGGTTGCTAAAAAATATGACATTTGAGCGGGTGGGCATACCTGGTCTCGCCGAGGCTCGATCCCTAGACAACGAACTCATGGGCGGCGACCGGCTAGATCAACTTAAGTTTCCATATAACACAAACCTAACTTTGATCGGCAATACTTTGTTTTTACCAGGGATGTTCTACTACGTCAATCCTAGCCTTGCCGGCCTAGGCTCCGTAGAAGATTCAACTTCACTAGCCTACAAGATGAACTTAGGTGGCTATCATTTAGTATTAGAAATATCTTTAAAAATTCAAGCTGGCAAATTTGAAACGAAAGTAGTAGGATTCCAACAACAGTAACAGAGGGGGAAAAATGGCAAGAAATCTTTTAGAAAATATTTTTGAATCTAAGAACACGCTGAATGATTCTTATCCTCGATATCGCGGAGTAAAGACGTTTGACTTGCAGAGGAAACACTTGCTTTACGGCAGAATCGACAAACAAGGTGACGCGATTTATTTAGACGATAGCAATCTAAAACAAATCGTTGGCTCAGGTGGCGAGACACACCTTGCTATTGATTTTGTGGCAGCTGCCTTTTCAGATATGAGGAAGAATATAAGATCCGCCGCAAATAAAGGGGTCATATCAAAAGATAGTCTATATGCGTCGGATCTTAGAGCACACAAATCTTGGACCGGTGGAGACTTAGAGAACAGGTATGATGCTTACTTGAATAATCTTTATACTACTTTTGTCGACTCTTATCTATCAATTGACAGAAGAGCGGACAAAATAAAGAACTTTAAAGACTTTACTCGGGAGTTTGTCAAATTCATGCTGAGATCAGCGCATCTTTTCCCGCTCACCCGCACTGGGTTTTTGACTTCTGCTCACTGCTCAACTTTTGTTTCTGGCCTCATGGTTGAAATTAGTTCTGAAGCACATGGCCTTGAACAAGAAAATAGGATATACGAATATATAAAAGACCGAAATTTTACTTTCTTTGTGAACGAGGTGAAGAAGTTTGGCTTTATGGTGGATAAAAACGCGCCATGGCGAATTGTTTTTAATGTGGCTTCAGGGATGGAGGACAAAAATAACAACGAGGAATTAAAAGGCGCCCAACTTTATATGGATCGTTTTGCTACTAGCTTCGACAATGTATTTCAAACTTATTACAGGAAAGCATATTTAGACGAGCACGTAAATTTAAGAAATAAGCTTTATTCGTTGTATAACTCTTTTTATATTCAGTTCAGTACTTATGAAACTTTAGAATACATCAAGTGCGTCAAACATGAACAAACATATGATTTAAACGTTATAAGCACTAGAAAAGATAGAGAGATACCTGGCACACCAGCTTTTGAAAGCGAATCTGAAGAGCAAGAATACTGGCTAAAGATTATCTTGAAACTAAGGTTGGCGGAAACATCTCGGACCCATACGTCACAAGATTTGGCCTTTCATATTAAAGAAGCAGTAAAAAGATCTAGACTTTTTGAATATGAAGCAGGTCTAAATTATATAAATGAGTTGACAAAAGCCCACACCGTTACTAACTTCCTTACTAAGGGTCGTTATTGGTACGGCCTTAGCGATCAGGAATATCGACAAAGGAAGGAAGAGGCTATGAAGATAGCGAATAACCCTTCCATCGTCGACTATTCTATAACTGGCACCAAAAACATTAAATGAGGAAAGCTTGATCTTCCAACTGTTAGATTCAAAAGAAGAGTGTTATAAAATTTTTTGTGCAGGGGAGCTTCATGAAGATTATTCTGATGAAGTCTTAACTCACACTTGGAGTCCATCATTGAGTTTGGAGGGGCGAGACGTTCAATACGCACAGATCTGGTGCCACGGGAAATCCTTGCTTGAGGTCAGCCAGGAAAACAATAAAAACAGGTATAGACTTCTTAATGAGAAAGCAAAAGTGTTCTTAAAGACATTTCATAACGCTATGGTAAATCTAGATGAAGTTTGTTTTTACGACTCCGTACCAGAAAAATTTTTACTGGACTTTTATGATCTGAAGACACAAATAACACAAGATGTGTTTGAGACCTGTCAAAAGCCGAAAAATCATGACTTTATGAGAGATCTTATCCTATTTTTAAAAAAAATAGAATCTAAAGAACTAAACATAGATTTCGAATTGGCCAATTCTTTTGATGAGAAGAAGGGGTCCGCAAAATTGTCTTCCAAAAAGACGAGGATAAATTATAATCCTTGGGGTACCGTAACTGGCAGGCTGACTACCGAGAAAGATAGCTTTCCGATCCTGACCTTAAATAGAGAACTTCGAAATTGCATACGCCCGCAAAATGACCTGTTTCTAGAGCTAGATTACAACGCGGCAGAATTAAGGGTGTTGCTGGGTTTGTTGGGGCACTCACAGCCAGCGGAGGACATTCATTCTTGGCTAGCGAAAAGCGTGTTCGATGATAAATACACACGAGACGAAGTGAAGAAAAAAGTCTTTGCCTGGCTTTATAATCCAAAATCTAAAAACAAAAAGCTAAACGAAATTTTCAACAGACAGGAAGTTTTGCAAAAATATTATGATGGGCAGCACGTCATGACCCCTTTCGGAAGGGTGATCGAAGCGCCTGAAGACAAAGCTTTGAATTATCTGATACAAAGCACGTCTAGCGACATGATGTTGACATCTGCGATGAAGCTTGGTAAGATATTAAAAAATAAAAAGTCTTTTGTTAGTTTCTGCATCCATGATAGTATAGTGCTTGACATGTCTGCTGAGGACAAGCAGTTGGTTGATCAGCTGGAAAAAGAATTCTCCTCTGGCTTGTTCGGCTGTTTAAGAACTAACATGAGCCTAGGCACAGATTTTGGAAACATGAAGAGGATAGAATGAATATAATAGGCCTCGGCGGCGCTGGATGTAAGATCACAAAATCTTTTGAGGTGTATCCACAATACACACATTATTATATTGACTCCGAACAAGTCAATCACCCAAACTACATCAGGGTGCGGGAGTGCTCAACACATGAAGAATACGAAAAGAATTATAATTCTCTAGACATGTCACAGATACAAGGAGATGCTACCTTGATTTTCGCCGGTTCCGGTAAGATTACTGGTGTCTTGCTGCGGCTTTTAGAAGACCTGAGACACATAAAAGTCAGCATCCTGTATATTAAGCCGGATATGGCGACGCTTGATGAATCGGCGAAGAAGAGAGAAAAAATAGTCTTTGGCGTTCTGCAACAGTACGCACGATCTGGATTAATATCCGGCATTCTTGTTGTGAACAACGATTCGGTGGAGGCGATACTTGAAAATGTTTCCATTGCAAACTACTGGCAGGAGATTAACAACGTCTTGTCTAGTTCATATCATATGTTGAATGTGTTCGAAAACACCGAACCAATGCTATCCACGATGGCTGACGTTAAAAAAACCGTCAAGATTTCGACGATGGGCGTTGTAGCGTATAAAAACTTTGACGAGAAAATCTTTTATAATTTAGTAAAGCCCAGAGCTAAAAAATACTTTTTTGGAATATCTGAAAAGACCTTGAATGAAGAAAAAGATTTACTGCATAGGATAAGGTCTTATGTTAAGGGCAAATCAGAGGACGGCTGTACTGCGTCTTTCGCGATTTACTCAACAAATTATGAACAAAATTATGTATATGTCACACAGCACGCTTCTTTAATACAAGAACAAAATGTTGACTTTTAGATTTTTGTTGCTATAATATTAATTGAGCCGATTGGGACATTTACCAATCGTACTATAGCTAAAAGCAAAAAGGAGAAAATACCATGGGTATTGATTTAGCAAAAATGAAGGCGAAGCGCGATGCCTTAGAAAATCGCGGAGGAAAGAGTGCTTTCTGGCGTCCTGAAGATGGGGAGCAGACAATTCGTCTTCTTCCAACCTCTGACGGAGATCCGTTTAAAGAGTACTGGTTTCATTATAACCTAGGCAACAATCCTGGGTTCTTGAGTCCAAAGAAGAATTTCGGAGAGGATGATCCTCTTAATGATTTCATCCGTCAGTTGTACAACGAGGGTTCCGACGAGAGTGTCAAGATGGCAAAGAATCTAGGCGCACGCCAGAGGTTCTTCTCGCCAGTTCTTGTGCGAGGTCAGGAAGATCAAGGTGTACGACTCTGGGGTTATGGTAAGACTGCGTACAAGGAGCTTTTGAATCTTGTGCTAAACCCAGAGTACGGCGATATTACTGATGTCGACGGTGGCACCGATCTGGTTATTACCTATGGTAAGCCTGCGGGAGCACAGTTCCCGCAGACCTCGATCGTACCTCGACGCAAGTCGTCGCCGCTAACTGAGTCTAGTGATACTACATCAGGCATGATGGATTCCATTCCAGATTTTGATGAAGTATTTGAGTCTGCGCGTAAGACGCCGGCTGAGATTCAGCAGATGCTTGATCAGTACTTGTTGACTGAGGAAGATGCTGAGGATGTTTCGACTGAAACTACCAAGTACGAAAGTACAGAACCTAGTAGTTCAGTTGATAAGGCTCTTGAGGAGCTACTCGGGTCGTAATCCCCCACCGCAGGGAGGCACGGGTTTACAGGTGCCTCATTTTTAACACACAAGGAATATCATGGCAAAGAAAGCGAAAAAGTTAGGAAGACTGAATCTCAAAGAAATGAGAAACCTGGTTAATAAGAAGGCAGGCACAGAAATCGCTTTTTCGCTTTCTGGAGAAAACCCCACGGATGTCAAGAAGTGGATTCCTACAGGATCTCGCTGGCTGGACAGTATCATATGTAAGGGTAAGCTCGGTGGTGTCCCTCTGGGCAAGGTTGTTGAGATCGCCGGCCAAGAAAGCACTGGTAAATCTTACATGGCTGCTCAAATTGCAGCTAACGCTCAAAAAATGGGTATCGACGTAGTATATTTTGACTCAGAGTCTGCTATCGATAGCGTATTTTTAGAGAGGGTTGGCTGCTGCTTGAAAGAAGAACCTCCGGAAGGAATGGGCTGGTTTTTGTATACACAGGCGCATAGTGTCGAAACCGTTTTAGAAACTATTGAGGAAATGTTGGGAACAAATGAAAACTCTATGCTTTTTGTTTGGGATTCTGTTGCGCAAACTCCGTGCGAGACTGATATTGCGGGAGACTTCAACCCACAGTCCTCAATGGCCGTGAAGCCTAGAATTTTATCAAAAGGCGTACAAAAACTAACACAACCTATCGCAAACACACAATCTACCCTTCTGGTACTAAACCAATTAAAAACTAACATTACCAGCAATGTCGCAGAAGCGATGACAACGCCTTGGTTTACACCGGGTGGCAAGTCGTTACCTTATACATATTCGTTGAGAATGTGGCTAACATCCAGAAAAGCTAAAGCCTCCTTTGTTACTGACGAAAACGGCTTTAGAATCGGCTCTGAGGTCAAGGTTACTTTGAAAAAGAGTAGGTTTGGCACTCAAGGCCGGCAATGCACGTTTAAAATTTTGTGGGGTTCTGAGGACGCCTGCATCCAAGATGAAGAAAGCTGGTTCGAGGCGATTAAAGTCTCTGATTCATTACAGAGTTCTGGTGCTTGGTATAGCTTGGTCTACGAAGACGGAACAATAGAGAAATTTCAGGCATCCGGATGGACGGACAAACTTAAAATCGAGAAGTTCCGGTCGAGAGTGATCCAGCTCATGGACGAAGAGATTATCATGAGATTTGAGTCGAAACAAGGCAGCGCTGAAGACTTTTATGACATCGATTCTGAAGATGTATAGTTGACCCTGTTTAATACGTCCCTATATTGTATAGGGAAGAATGAATAATCGCAAACTAAGAACAGATGTTCAAGGCCGCCCAATAAGAATTTCAAAAAAGATTGGAAGACTTTTCGGTGCAGCCAAAAATATTGCACACGCTAGCCCGTACGGAAAAATTAGACACGGAGCCCTTCTTGTAAAAGGCGGGTCTGTGCTTAATTCTTCCTGCAATAAAGAGAACTACAGCTCTTTCGGCAAGAGATTCCGAAGCCCGGCGCGAGGACACGCGACTGTCCATGCCGAGCTTGGTGTTATCTTGGGCATGCCCAGAGGCGTTACCACAGGCGCAGATGTCTATGTGTGTAGAATTAATAGAAAAGGAGAGTTTCGCAACAGCAAGCCATGTGCTATGTGCCACTCGGCGCTAAAACATGTCGGGGTTAAGAGAGTTTATTACACAACAAGTGATAATACAATTGAAATGTACAAACTTTGAACTATTTACTAAAGCGGAGGAAACATGACATACTCTCTTAAAGCTCTCATATTGGAATATTTCAAAGACACTCTTTACGAAGTTGAAGTAGAAATGGTCTCTTCACGAGATCAAAAATTCACTATTGTTACTGACAACCTTAGAGGCATAGCAGGAATTACCGTTGTAACGGTATTGTCCCCTGCGACAACGCTGTCCGGAGGTTCAGGAAAGGAAAGGGCCTCGTTGAAAGTGAAATTTTTCCAACTGGACCCCTCATTAGGCCAGCACCTAAAAAGAATGTCGACTGAGGCGATGAAGATCGATGGAGTAGACAGGTTTATACCTAAACTTCATACAGCTAGAAAAGTCGTAAGTAGAATTTACAGATAACCAGAGAGGAAGTTTTGAGTGAGAGTAAGAGGGTGCTGATCATTGATCAGCTTAACCTATTTTTTCGTAATTATATCGTGAACCCTAGCATATCTACTGATGGTGCTCCAATTGGAGGCCTTCGCGGGTGCATACAGAGCATACAGAAGCTAGTTAGAGAGTCCAAGCCCGACATGATTGTAATCTGTTGGGATGGAGAGGGCGGCTCAGCAAAAAGGAAGCTCTTGAAGAAGGACTACAAAGCCGGCCGTAAACCAATTCGTTTAAATCGTGCGATTCGGAACATGTCATCGCAAGAAGAGATGGAAAACAAAGTTTGGCAACAAACGCGATTAATCGAATATTATAACCAGATCCCCGTCATCCAGTTTATGTTTAAAGGTACGGAGGCTGATGATATTATTGCATATGTCGCTAGGCACAAGCTTCTGCAAGATTATGACAAGATTATCTTGTCAAGTGACAAGGATTTTTTCCAACTTCTTGACGACAAGACCGTCCTGTACCGACCTGTCCAGAAAGAGGTACTGAATAAAAAGAACATTTTGGAAAAATTTGATATTCACCCCACGAATTTTGCAATGGCCCGGGCCATGGTGGGAGATAAATCAGACAATATCGACGGTGTTCCGGGCGTCGGCCTGAAAACAGTTTCGCGCCGGTTCCCTTTTCTAAAAGAAGAAAAAAATAAAACTTTTTCTGATGTTTTAAATCATTGCAAAAATCAGTTATCCGAGAAGGAAGTCAAGGCATACAGAAACATCTTAGAAAACGAGGACTTACTAAAAGAGAACTATCAAATAATGCAGCTTTACGCACCTATTTTAACAATCGATGCCAAGCGCCTTATTAGTGACACTTTACAGGACCCCGACCAATCTTTTAACAAAACAGAGCTAATTAAGATGATGGTAAAGGATGGATTCGGTGAAATTAATTTCATTGATTTATTTCGACATCTAAACAAGATTTCTCTAGACAATAAGTAAAATATTCTTAATATTATAAGAGAAGGAAAAACATGGAAACTAACATCAATTTTTCAAAATATGGAAAGCAGTTTCAGGAATCGCTAGCACAGATGATCATGGAGGATCGGCCTTTTGCTGATCAGATCGAGGAAGTGCTGGAAACATCATTTTTTGAGCTAAAATATCTTCGCGTGTTCGTAGCAAAGCTTTTCAATTACCGCAAAAAGTACAACGTTCACCCAACCGACAAAATCTTGGCCGCAGTATTGAGGACAGAGCTGGAAAGCCATAATGATACACTGCAGAAACAAGTAAGAGATTATTTCGCGAGAATTTGCATTAGCAGAGTTCAGGACGAGAAGTATATCAAGGAGACTGCTCTTGACTTTTGCAAGAAGCAGAAGCTAAAAGAAGCGCTCATGAGGTCTGTGGATTTAATCGAAAACTCCTCGTACGACCAGGTGCGTACAGTGATTGACAACGCCTTAAACCTAGGCACCGACAATGATTTTGGCCATGATTTCCTCAAAGATTTTGAACTAAGATACGAGATTAAGGCGAGAGATCCAGTCGCTACCGGCTGGGACAAGGTTGACCAAATAATGAAGAAGGGCCTAGGCTCCGGCGAGCTTGGTGTAGTAATCGCGCCAACCGGCGCAGGTAAATCAATGGCATTGGCCCATCTTGGCTCAAGCGCCGTAAAGGCAGGCAAAAATGTTGTACACTATACCTTAGAGCTTTCAGAAGCCGTGACCGGTCAGAGATACGATAGCTGCTTAAGCTCGGTACCCCTATCGACACTTTTCGCAAGGAAAGAAGAAGTGTTGGAAAGCATCAGTGATTTAGACGGTAGTCTGATCATTAAAGAATATCCGACCAAGACAGCCAGCACCAATACCATTAGATCACACCTGGAGAGGTTAAGAAAGAGGAACCAGAAGGTTGATATGATTATAGTAGATTATGCCGACCTGCTGAGACCTTCTTCAAATTTTAAAGAAAAAAGAGACGAGCTTGGCTCTATCTACGAAGATCTCCGCGCAATCGCTCAGGAAAACAAATGCCCTCTTTGGACTGCTTCACAGACCAACAGAACGGGCTTAAACGCGGAGGTAGTTACAATGGAATCAATCTCAGAAGCCTTTAATAAATGCTTTGTTGCGGATTTTATTTGTTCTATTTCCAGAACTATTAAAGATAAG
>Ga0080013_1001858_pt1 | contig 26627 bp, 42 predicted proteins | sample ETNvirenome_6_85_FD_69236 | JGI IMG/M metagenome (GOLD analysis project Ga0080013, IMG submission 69236) | Marine viral communities from the Pacific Ocean - ETNP_6_85 (SPADES assembly) (version 2) | ecosystem: Environmental > Aquatic > Marine > Oceanic | place: Pacific Ocean | collected 2013-06-19
AACTAATGGTTTATGAAAGAAGTTTTCTCTTTCATTTAAGAAACCAGAATTATATCTATCTTGATTTCCACCACCAAATAATCCACCGACACCATACATATACCAATATTGTTTGCCTGTGTAAGTTGAACTTACAGGAGCCCAATTTTGGTTAAATGTACGACCACCTTCTGTTTCGAACTTAGCACCAGCTGCGTATGCTGATTCATCATATCCATCAACATCACCAGCTAACTCTTGTGAGTAAGTAGCGATATTCTGTTTATATAAGTTCTGTCCATGTCGTTGTGGAGCACCGATTGCATATAACTCAAATCGGTTCTTGTCATTAGCTTGGAAACTAGCACCCATGTAATATGCCCAAGCATCTGTCCAAGTTGCATCTATGATACCGTCACCAGTCTTACGAACCAAAGTTCCACTTAATGCTAACTTATCACCCATCATCAAACCAGTATTGTAGTTCATAGTAGTTTTAAGAAAACTACCTGCTCCACCCTCTTGTTTGAACATTCCACCTTTTTCAGCGGAAGCTGGGTTTGTTATTATGTTCATAGTTCCACCAATTGATGGTGTAGCTAAGTTGACAGCTGATAAACCTCTTTGTAACTGAATAGATTGTGCTGCATCTGCAACTCCATCCCAATTACTCCAATAAACCCATCCATTCTCCATATCATTCTGGGGAACACCGTTAATCATTACAGCCACGTTACGTTGGTTAAATCCACGAACATTGATACGAGCATCACCCGCACCACCACCTTGTTGTGTTGCATATACACTTGGTGTAGTATTTAGAGCCATTGGTACATCTTGACTACCAAGACGAAACTCTAACTCTTCCTTACCAACCGTTGTGTAAGCAACAGGTGTTTTTTCATCTGCTCTTGAAGCTAAAACCTCAAGTGCCGACATTGTAAGAGCATCAATTGCCAAAGCAAAATCAACCTTTACATCTTCTCCACCCATAACAACCTCTTGAGATTGTGATGAGTAACCAATGAATGTAACTGTAACAGTATAAGTACCAGAATCAAGTTTAATAGAGTAGAAGCCACTTTCATCGGCTACTGCTCCCAAGTCTGTTCCATTTACTACTACATTTGCTCCACTCAAAGGATTTGTGTCGGCATCAGTTACGAGTCCAGTTATAGATTGTGCGAACAATCCACCAACCATCATAAGTGATACCATTAGATTACGTATATTCATTTACGTTCTCCCTTGTTTTTGTGTTAAGACGCATTTTTCTACAGGTGCGTCAACTGCCTGTTTTGTGGTATGCGAAACTTTATCTCTCATTTGGTCCAAGTGCACTAATACCACCTTTTCTCATATCTTGTTTTTTAAAAACTTTAGGTTTTTTAACTTTTTTTGGTTCTTCAACCTTTTCAGATATCCAAGTAGAAGTTTGTTTTACTTTTGGTTTTTCAACTACTTCCTTTTCTTTATACTCTTTATAAATCTTTTCTACTTTATCACCCTCTTCATATACTTCAAAACTTTTTCTACCTACTGCAGTATTCCATGCTAATACCATAGCCAATGCCATTGGATCGAAAACAAATATCAGAATAAAAATAAAATATTTTACAACTGTATCTACATTGGTATCAAATGCTCTTGCTAAAAATATAGCAGGTCCTACATCAACACCTGTTTCTATTAATTCAACTTTTAAATCTCCAATCTCTTGTTTGATTTTTAACATCTCATCGTTTAATTCTAATACCTTTGGATTATAATCTTCACGAAGTTTTCTTTTTGCTGTAATATAATTTTCAGGTAATGATGATAGTGATTGCTCCAACTCATCCTTTAAATAAGTTTTGTCTTCTTCTAACTGATCTAATCTATCTTCTTTATATAATAAAGCTGTAGATTGTTTTTCGAAATTAACAGTTGCGCCTTGATAGGCATTTGATAAGTATCCGAAGATACCTGCTGATGTAATAAGAACTAATATAGCGACACCAATACTTAAATAGGTTTTTAAAACCTTACTCATACTATACCAATACTGATATAAGAATGATGCTGCTACAAGTTTACTAAACTCTAATGAACCTGCCATTATAATAACCGATAATTGTGCTCCTGAAAATAATTTTGATAATCCAAATACGGAAAAGAATGCGGCGCTCCCTGCGACAAGGAGTGCCGATAAACCAACTAACGATGTAAAGTTTTTAACTCTTTCAAGCATTTATTTTTCTCTTTATTATTCTTCATCTTCTAATTCAACTAAACCTTTTACTTGTGTCAACCGTTCAACTAATCTTGAAAGTTGGTTTGATAATGCGTCTGACGTTAATGCATTATTATCAACTTGTTCTACAATTCTCATGAGAGAATCTTCTAACTGACCTAATCGTTCTTCAACGACTTTTTGATATTTCACTATAACTCCTTATACGTTTACGCGTTTGGTAAATTTTTTTTATTTGCCCAAAGAAATTCACTTAGATAAAAATCATGTTTTTGATTTTCTTCAAACAACCAATAGGGCAAATTTTCCTTATTATCCACAAGAGACTGACTAAGTTCTGTTTCTCTTTGGTGGAAATCTGCTATTTTAGCAAATAGTTTTTCAAAAAATTTATCCATCAGTTTTCCCAATATACTATAAATATGATATATATTACCTAAAATCTACTTTTTATTTAATTTAATATCTTCAAATTCTGCTTCAATTATTTTATTTGCAGCAAACCATTTATCGTCCCTTTTGAGGACCGAATCAACACCATACATTTTTTTAATTTCCTCAACGCTGTAACCACTACTTGTTTTCATCGATCCTCTAAGGACATACATATCGTCACCGATACGTATTACTCTCATTTAGGAGATTTTAACTGAGTGTTTTTCAGGTACTTCTGGTTCTGTTTTAGGAATGGATACAGACAATACTCCATCCTTAAAATTAGCTGAAACAGATTTACCATCTAACATATCACCTAACTCAAACTGTCGTTTAAATGAAGATTGTTTTAGTTCTCTACGTAGAACTTTAGCTCCATCATCTTCAAATGTATTATGCTTGTCACCTGAAATGGTTAGGATACCATCTTCAACTGATACGTCAAGTTGTTTTTTATTTAATCCAGGTATTTCAGCTACGATACCAATCTTGTCATCGTATTCATATACGTTAACTTTTGGATAAGCTGAACCTTGCATTGGATTTACTCCAACTGATTTTGTTATCTCTGGATAATGTTGTGATACCATTTGGTCGAATAATTTATCGAATGGTGTTAAAAAAGAATCCCTATCAATCATAGGGATAGTGCGATTAAAGACTACTTTAGTCATGATTTTCTCCTGTTATTTTGTTTACTATTTAGTCAAACATTGATATCCTCATTTGAGCGATATCAAACCTTTATTCATTAATAAATATAAGGGATTCTAATTTTTAAGTTGTTTAAAAAGTGAGAACTAAAAATTGTTGAATCCCTCACATTTAGCTTGTCAACAGATGCAATTTCCCTCGGGAGTACATCCTCAAGTTTTTTTTTGAAATTTAAGGGGATGTAGGATTTGCCACCTACAACTTTCGGCTCAGATTTTATTTGCCCTTGTACCTACTACCCATCAGTTACGATGATTCTCCTCATAGATGGTTAGTCTACGTCAAAGTGAGTATAACCTCTGTAGTATTGCTTTATCTCTCTGAGTTTAGATTGATTCAGCCACAAGATGGGATTTCGGTTTTACCCTTACCCATAACAAGGTCTAAAGAATTGCTTCTTTATTTATTTTCCAAAAGTACTTTCTTCAACTACTATCGTAGGGTATTTTCAACATTTAGCTGAATACCAACTCACCACAAGTCTTGAAGCGGATCACCTTATGGGCTTCTAAAGGATACCCATTATTCAGTCAATCCCATACCGAGTTTGCAACTCTCAGTACTTCTCAAAATTCCAAAATTGTCAAAAAACTTCTTCCGTTATTTCAGCGGAATAATATAAATATAACGCTAAAATCCCAAAATACATTTTTTTTTATTTTTTTTGAGCGGGATTACAGAACTGCCCTGCACCCTCTTCGATGGTATCGAAGCGTATCTCTCTTGATACTTCTCCCGCAAATCTTATTTAGTTAGGATCATCTTCTTTTTTAGATTTCCCACCAAAAAGTCTACTGAAAAAACTACCTTTTTTAGCTTTAGTAGCTTCAGTTTTATCAACTGCAACTTTACCAGTCTCATGACTTTCCATCTTTTGACCTACTGGTTTAGTTGGTTTAATTTTAGGTGTTACTGTATTTGCTTTTTGTTCAGCATCTACACCAACTGATTTTACATCTTTACCTTTTACTTCATCAACCTCATCTTGTGCATATGCAAAAGATAATGTCAATACTGCAAGAAGTGCGAATGTTTTCGATATACGATTCATTTTATTTTCCCTGTTAAATGTATATATAAATATATACGTTATTTTCCAAAATACATTTTTTTTAAAATATTTTTATTGAATCACCTATTTGATCTATAAGTGTGAATACTGCATAAGATAATGTAGCACCATAACCGAAGTATAACCATTTATTTTCCCACCAACTTGGTTTAACTAACTTAACTTTATCTTCTGTAAGTTTAAGTTGTTCGTTAGTTAATTTAAGTTCTTCATTAGTCAACTCAAGTTCTTCTTCTAATGTGCTAACCAATATTGTTTTCAAGCTATCTTCGAAAGCTAGTGAGTCTACTTTATTTTCTAAATAGATAAAATCATTCTCAAGATTAATCATCTCTTCATCTGTGAATGTGGTTTGTGATAAACCTACTGATAAGAATAATAGTATTAAAAATTTTCTCATTTTAATAACCTCTCATTAACTTATCTAATTCTGACCAAGCTTCCATACCATTAGCAAAACCAAACATTATCTTTAATAAGAAAAAACCAGCTAACAAAAGCAAAACTACTTCACCAACATTGAAGAAATCTTCCATTGTGAGTTTTCTTGTTCTCGTTGTAATGATTCTGTCTGAGGGAAACAAAGCCCAATACTTTTCTTCTGTATAATGTTTGTTTCCAACCTTTATTGTCTTTTTCGATATAACATTTTTTTTCATATGTATCTCCTATTATTATATATATCAAACTCATCCGAAACATTTACACTTGGAACATTCTTATACCATTTTGCAAACATACTCCAAGTTGATTCAGGATGTAATATTAAAAATTTTGAATACGAAAGTGAGAATAAATCTGTAACATTTCGTAAGCAATTTTTATTTAATTCGTAATCTAAATAATTTTTTGATTTATCTATATCTTCTATATTATCTAATATAGTTGAATAGTCAAGTATATCAAAGTTATCATAGAATACTTTAAGTTGTTCTTTATCACCATTTGTGCTTATATAAAATTTTTGATTAGGTTTAACTTTAACTATATCATTCATTATTTTTAAATAACGTTCATCCTTAAAAGTCTCATACCAACTACCACCTTGCCCACAAGTTAAAGATTCTTTTTCTAATTCTTTTCTCTCACTATCAGATAAATTTTTATCTTTTAATTTATTTCTAATTTCCTCAAAGTCAATAGTTTCTTCTGGAGTTCCTACATCACCTTTACGCATATGAATACCAACAACACCATCTAACTTTTTAATTATAGTATTTTTTAAAATATCATTTTTTATATCTATTGATTGTAATGGTCTATTAGAATTAAAGTTTTTGATAAAATTAAAATAATGTTTAAAATATTCAATGAATTTTTGTTGAAATAAAACCCAATTTATTTTTGTGTCTAATTTATAAGTTTCATCTTTAAGCAACAATTCAAAATCTAATATCTTATCACCATCCCAAAAATCATCTTTGTATTCATCAACTCCTTTTGTATTTGGTATTGATAAATAATTAAGTTCTGGCCAGTATAATTTTTCTAGTAATATAGTGAATTTAAAATTATTTATTTTGTTAAAAATATAAGCTAATTCCCAAAATATTATTCTATTACACAATCCACCAGCTTGATTGGAATTGTATTCCATCTCTTCCCATTTATCTGTTACTTTTAAGTAACTCATTATAAAACTAAATTAGATTTTCTAAACACATTTTTATCATGAAAGGAAGTTGAATCAGCAGGATTAAAAGAATTATCAAAACAATATTTAACATCTTCTCCATTTACAACTGATTCTATATCAACAAATATACCACCTGTATGAGAAAATAATTTATCTCTTCCATAATATTCACTATGATTTTTCCACCAATCTAATATTATTTTAGAACAAACACTATCTGCAATTCCAATCTCTTCATTAACTTGTGGTATTTTTAAATCTGTATTTATTGTAAAAATTGGAAACGTATAAGTTATTCCAATATTATATGGAACAAAATCTCCTGAACTATAATGTGATTTTCCCAAAGTATTCCATTTAGCACCACCATCATAACCATAATTTGTTAATATTCTGTATTTGTCTTCGTAACAAAACATCTTAATAAGTTTTTCAACATAATGTCTTGTTACCATAAAACAAGCAGCGCTATGACACCCTACGTGTCTATGAGATAAATTTAAATTTAATTTAGAAAATGATGCTACGTATAATTGAATACAATCCCAATTACAAGGTAGATTTTCCATTAGATAATCCCAATCAAAATTCCAATATTCCATAGCATCTAAACATAGATCATCTTCCATAATAATACAATGTTCTGATTTGTTAGAATAATACCAATCAATTAAAGTATCAAACTGATTTAACATCAATGATATATTTTTAGGATGATTATATTTTGTTGGTGAGTGATTTGAAATAATCTTATGTTTCCAACCATCGTAATTTTTAGCAGAATATTTATCTACTGAAATTCTTGTGTAATCAGTAATTCCCCATTTTTTAAATTGGGATTCCATATACTCTTTACGATCTGTACGACTATCAAGATTTAAATAATATACAGGTAAATTTATAAGTCACTCCATTCATCACCCCAGAATAACCAGTAGAATAATCCCATACATAATGCCATCATTCCACCTATTAATATCCAGTTCATTATCTTTTAGCTCTACTCTTTAATGAAGCTCTTGCTTTCTTAGCAGAAGTTACACTTGGTTTTTTTACAGGTTTTTTCTTCTGAGCTTTTTTAACTGCAGCTTTCTTTTTTTGAACTGAAGCTTTTTTCTTTTGAACTGTAACTTTAGCTTTTTTTATTTGTTTAACTTTTGTATCAATCTTCTTGACTTTAGCTTTTTTCTTTGCTGTAGCTTTGGCACTTAGACCTAAGATACCTAAAATCATTCCGATTATTTTCATTAGACCCTTCATGTCTACTCCTTATTAGTTTCTTCTTGTTGCTCTTCTACCACTCGAACTTGAACTTGAACTTGAGGAAGAACTTGATGAACTTCTGTTAGTTGATACATTCGAGCTATTATTATAATGTTTATTAGTGTTATTACTATTATAACCTACGTGGTTACTTCTTGTAATATTTAAATTTGTTCCTGGTGAATTACCATCTCTACTTGTAGAAAATGTTCTTGGTTTTCTTTCACCTGGTGCGTAAAAATTTGTAGTAGGAATATACATTGTATATCCTGCTAACTGATATGAATCATAACCATAAAATCCAGCATGATATCCGTATCTATTATAGTAATCATATTTGTTATAATATCCATTACCATATGGATTATTAAATCTATTATACATTGTAGTATAAGCCAAACCTAATGGTGTTCCTGCTCCATCTTGAGCATATGCATTTACTCCAAGTCTTGGAACTGCTCTTGAATAAGTTTCATAGAATTGAAATTCTTCTTCTTGTTCTATCTCTGGTTCAGGATAAAACATAGCAAGTTGTGTATAGCATCCAGATAATACTAAACACGATACACAACTTAGTAATATGTTTTTTAGATTCACTTCTTATCTTCTCTTAACCACGTAATTGGTTTTTTACCCTTATGGCCCTTTTTCATTTCGTCTTGACCAACTTTATATCCAATATAATAAGCTACTCCACCAATCACAACTACACGAACCGTTGAACGCCAGAATCTCTTCCTTTGCATCTCTCTTCGTTTAGCCATCATCATTCGCCTATCACGATTATCAACACCACGTTTCATTCCATCTTTTTTATTATGAGCTCTATCGTGAGCTGCATTATATTTTTTCCAGTCGGCGTCTTGTAATCCCATCCAAGCTCGTTTTCCCCAAGATTTTTTCTGTCTACCTTCTTTAACTCCAGTAGCAGTTCTATTTTCTCTCTGCTCTTCTTTAGTTATTTCTTTATCAGTTTCAGTTTGTTGTGCTAAAAGTGGTAAAGTTAAAGATAACATTAGTAGATATTTTCTCATATCCATTCTCCATTGTCTATTATAAAATCAAAGATAAACACTCCTACTAAATAAATAGTATTAAAGATACGTTGCTTACGCATTTTTCTACGATAAATTTCTCTATGTAGGTTTTTTATAAATTTTTCTGTATCTATCATACTATATTAGACTCACTTATTAATAAATAGTTAAATTTTAATACAAATCCCCATCTTTATCAGTTTATATACTCATTAATTAAATTTTTTATACCAACAATTTTTTTTTCACGATCACCAAAATATTTTTTAGATGGGTATTTTATTATTTCTTTTTTAGATAAATCAAAAAGTTTTAGATTGGGTATCACGATTTCATTAACTACACTAAACTCTAAAACTTTATAACCATCTTTTGTTTTAAGTAAATCCCAACCCATAAAATAAGTATCAAGTTTTTCCTTTTGAATCTTTAATAGTTTTTTTATTAATTTCATCAAGTCTTCATCTACATCATCAAAAGCATCATACATTTTTATATCTTTGAATGGTGGTTTTCTAAGTTTTAAAATATCTTCTCTTGTATTTGGTTCTGTACCATAAGGGAAGTTATCTTTATTACCATTTTTCCAATTCATCAATCTCTTATATATTACAAATTTAGAATCAAACAATAATATTTTGTAATCATATTCTACATCTTGATATTCTTGTGCTAATGTAGGATATATAGACTTCAATGTCCAACCTCTATTTTTTTTATTATCTATAACATCTTCAAATCTATCAAAATAATTTACTTGTTCTGAACCAGCTCCCCAACTTTTTTTTAATACAATAGGATATTTTATTTTGAGATTACTTAAATCTTTTTTATTTTTTACTGAATATGTTTCTAAACAAGGTATGCTATTTTCTAACATAAAATTATATTGTCTTTTTTTATTATCATAAAAATGATACGATTTCTTTGATGGAAAAACTTTATCAAACTTATCCCAAATAATTGGAAGAGTTTGTTTACTTAATTTTTTATCAAGTTCATCATGTGCAAACCTACCAATGAAAATATCATCTTTAGTTGGATTTAAACTTGTAACCTCATCAACATCGTGTCCATTTACAACTTTATATGAAACTCTTTTTTTTCTCAAATAATGTGCTATATTGTAATACCAAGAACCACCTACTGTTTCATAGATTACATCTTTGTGTATGTAAATCATCTTACGTAATATAATCCCTCGCGTGGTGCGTAGTTAAAACAATTAGGTGGATATATTGTAGGAACTTTTCTGTATATACTACAAAACTCACTCCACATAGAATTACTTGCAATAAATTTTTTACTATAAGATAAAGCTAATAAATCTGTTATGTCGTGGATATCTATATTTGGTGTTCGTGGTAAAATAGCTTTTGGGTTATTACGAATTTCATCAAATCCCCACTTAGGTCTATCTTTTTTATGTAATAATAAATTATCACTCATAACTACATCATATCTATCAGTAAAAAACTTTACTTCATCGAGTGTTGCATCTGTACTAAGATAAAATATTTCTTTTGGATTTCTTTCAACTATCCTATCACATATCTTTATATAATATTCATCATCAAGATATGCGTATTTCCAATTATCATTATCACTCTCTAACCACTCTTTATATTTTTTACTTCCATCATTAATTAAATCACCTCTACGAATATGAATACCTGTCATATCCATACATTTTGTTTTAACGAGATTAGTTAAATCCTTATCAAATTGTAAAGATTTTATTGGGCGATGTAATGGCATTGATATTGTATTGAATATACAATCCCAGGGTTCTTTGATAGCTCTTATCTTAGGGTTATGTTCAAATGTGGTATTTGGAAAATGAACGAACTCATTCTCATAATAGGATTGGTCAGACAATACTACTTGATGAGTATCACTATATTTTATCTGTAGATATTCCCAAACGAACATTTTATGTCCAAAACCAGGAACATCTACATAAGAAGTTGTAACCTGTTTAATCAATTTTAGTTATGTATTAAAATTCCATCTACAAAGTATACATCGTATGGTTCAATATCAGACCTATAGAAACTCTGACTTGTCGAAGAACTTGCCCAATTAACTGATGTAACATCCATCACTTCCATTGAAGAGCTTAAAAATTTCATACCTGCTACAACATCACCCGCATATTCAAAATACCAACTTCCTGTATTTGGATATGAACTACCACTCCATGTAAGAACTGTGTGGTTAGTTGTTATAGATAATGGATTGCTTCTTCCATTGTCAGCTTGAATACTCCACCACATTGAATGTGAAGATTCACCAATACTTTCTACAGAGGAAGTTGCTAAAGTTATTTGTGTAGTAATATCACTACCTGTATATTCCCAAAGTAGATATTCCGAAACTACATCCGTATCAGGTAAGCCTGTTATATTTGCTGATAGAACATCATCTCCAACACTTAAACTAGCTTGGCTCTGACTTGTTATAGTATTTCCAGAACCACTTATCATCACTGCTTCTCCTGAACCTAATGATGGACCTTTGTTGTGTGTCATCAAACCATTAGCAAAAAATGTACTTGTGTTTTCAACTTCAATAATGTATGTATCGATTGGTTTCTCATGAGTAGTATCGGTTAATTCTTTTACTTCAAGAAAATCTAATTCGGAAGTTTCTACGCCTTCGATTTTATTAGTATATGTAAATGGATCGACAAGTATTTCATCTCCAGCCTCAAGTTGTGCAACTTCTTCGAATGTGTCTCCATATCTTGTTATTGTAAGTTCAGGCTTGAATGAACTCCAACCTTTTCCTTCAACATAAAACGGATGGTCGTGTGTACATTCTACATTAAAATCATCGTTCTCTATTTTGATTTCAACTAAGTTATCATGTTTAGGTGATTGTAATCCTATCACCTTTGATTCAATAATATCCCTTGTATTTTCATCTATTGAAAGAACGACATCACCAACAACTACATCCTCTATAGCTTTCCATTCATTGTTAGCCATAGTTACTTGTGTACCTGCTATGAAACAGAAACCACCACCACAATCTGCGATAGGTCCTGAATAATGATATCCTTCAACATCTATTTCTTTGTATCTTTTTTCTTTAGAATCCCAAGTGAATTCTACTTTTGTATTAATCCATTTCATAAAATTACTCCTATGTATATAAATAGTAGGTTAAACTAATTAAAGAACTCGTAATATTTTGTGTCTTTAAATTTGCTTTTTAAGTCATAATAGTTTTCAATAACATTTTCCATTCTACTTGTATTCATTTTATTTGGAATGTATGGTATAAAATTATTGCTATCATACTCAACACCAATGTAGTTAAAAACTTCTTTTAATTTTTCATCCCTATTATTAATTAAATCTTCATAAAATATTTCTAAGAAGTTTGGTATTCTTCTCGTATAAATATTATTGTACTTTTCTATTTCCTGAAATCTTTTTAAACAGTCATCATAGTCTATATTGATAACCATTTGTTCTATTATCTCATTTTCATTTTCAAAACTTACCCAGTTATTTTGTTGAAAAGCTTTTATGTGAGAGTAAACTTGTTCAAGTAAATTTCTTCTCTTAACTATTATAACTTTTGTTTTGTTTTCTTTTACATACGATAATAAGTTTTTATATTTTTCAAACTCTCCAAACGAATACTTAACTCCAATAGATTTTATCTTATCTGAATTATTTTCATATAACCAATCTAACATTTGTATTGGATTGTTAAAGTTATCTCTAATATCATCTATAGCTATATTATAAAATTTAAAATTTTTTATTTTTTGTAATCTCTTATCATCTTTTCTAATATAAATCCAATCAAAGAAGTTTTCTGTACTTGATATAGTTGGGTCTTTGTTTGGTTGTGACCCATCATAACCATACAAATCATTTCCAAATGGTCTAAAATAACAAACCACATCATCATGTGAACCTAATAAGTGTTGTAGTAATGTAGAACCTGCTCTATGATAATGTGTTATTAAAAAATTACTCATAAGTATTTTCTTTTTAATTGTTCTATGATAGAATCGTATGGATATGTTTGTCTATCAATATTATTCAAATTACTCTGAGAATCAAATAGATGTAAACCAATAACGTCATCAGGTAATTGTGTTCCATCAATTAACTTATTAGTCTCATGCCAAGCAATTGAGCAAAACGCATTTGGTGGTAATACATATTCTTGTAAGTTATGCTTGTTAACTAAGTAAGTTACCAACTCTGGACCTGTTTCACCATGTATAATTCTATCTTTATTTCTATAACTTATATTATCTAATGCATCTGACCAAATAATATCACCATTTGGTGACCAAGAAGAAAATATAACACTTGATGTTGGATGAATATCACCATTAACATTTCTTTCTGAAATAAAAATGTATGGTTTATCAAAGTTAAAATCGTTTAACAGAACTACATCAGTATCAACCCACAAACCACCATGCTCATGTAGTATTTGAAATCTAAATTGATTTGAAAAGCCAGATGGTGAACCCTTATTGAATCCATTATTATAATACCATATTTCTTCTTTAGGTATTATATCATTTGCATCACAAAGTATTACACCTGATGGTACGTTTTTTACATCATCATATACATACAGATTATATACAAACCCATTTTGAATAAATGAGTTTATGGAAATTATATGTTGTGGAAATAGTCTATCTCCTATCCATAGACTTTTTGCAACCTGCTTATCTAGTTCTTCTCTTTTTACCACCTTGTCCTCGATATGGTTTTACAGAACTTTTCTTAGTTCCTCTACCAGCACCTTGTCGAGTTTTCTTAATATTTCTTTTTGGTTTATCAACACCACCTACCATTAAGACAACCTTTCAAGCATAACACGCTTTGTTTGCATACCAACAACCCTATCAACTTCAACACCATTCTCTTCTATTACTACTGTAGGTACTGAACGAACATTATATTGTTGTGCTAAATCAGATAAATTATCTATGTCTATAAACTCAACATAGTATCCCTCACTTTTAATTTCATTCATGATGGGTTTGAAAGTCTGACAAGGACCACACCAAGTTGCACTAAAATATTTTGCTGTCTTCATTAGTTTAATCTCCTTGACATATTAACATTAGGTAAAATATCACCATCTTGATCATATGGCCATCTGTATTCACCATATCGTTCATCTTCCATTTTCCATTTGAGAAGAATCATCTCTTTAAGTTCTTTTACCTCTTCACTTAATTTCATAACTTGTTCAAGTAACTTTACTTGACCACGTTTTAATCCAGCTGTTCTATCCACTAAATCTCCTTTGCCGTTCCTTCGGCTGCTTTTTTCTCAGTTGCTATTTCTTTATCAGCTTCTGCTTTAAAGTCTTTTTTCTTACCACCATGATAATCGTAAGCATGTCCCTCTTCAATCAACACGTCATTCACACTTACCCAGCCATCAGCCGATAAATCAATTCCACTATCAGGGCTAGCAATACACTCATTGATATGATCCCCAACGTATTCAGGCGATACAAAGATTTCTCCAAGAACTCTACCGAACTTACCAGTTCCAAAAGATTTAAGCTTGAAATTTCCCGCTTCAAGGAGTTCTTTGTTTCTTGCTTTTGCTGCAAGTCCTTTTTTCTTTTCATCTAAATCCCTAGTTCTACTTTCCCAAGTATCGATACCCATGTATCTAATACGTTTTTTTATTTTTAAATCGAAACCCAAATCAATATAACAATCAATTGTGTCTCCATCTAAAACTTTGATTAGTTGTGCTTCATACTCTCTAACATCTAATTTCTTTGCCATTACTATTCTCCGTTTAACCGAAGAAAAGTCCTCGGCTATCTTTTAAGATTCATTCCTATTTGGCTTGCAACTAATAAACATTTTTCAGTAGTTGCATTCCACTCTCCATTATAAATATTATCAAGTATCCTAAGTGCCTCAGATTGGGTAATCTTTTTTTCATACATCTCATTACCATGTAAGTATTGTTTTGAATCTGATGCTGAGTTGGCTATCTTATCTACTACCTCTGTTAATTCTTTAAATCTTAAATAACCATCATATGATAATGGTAGGCTATGTGTTTGTGAATGTGCCATTACAACATATTTTTCATATTGGCTTTTTTTATGTTTTGCGTTATTTTTTAGTATCATCTATTTGGACCCCATGTCTGTTTCTTGTATACTCTTTAAATTCTTCTTTACTAATTAATTCTCTTTTACTTTCACCAACTTTTCTTCTGTATAATGTTTCTCCACGATCAGGTGATTCAAATATATATCCTAACTCAACACTACCACCAGCTATCTCTTCTGCTAACTTATTAGCATCTCTTGTAGCTTGTGCGTCTCCACCAGGAGGTAAACCATCTGCAGACAATTCATTATATGCTTGTTGTTGTACATCTTTTAAATCACCTGAATAAACATAGTTGTTATCACCATCTTTACCCTCATGAAAATCATCAGCAAAATGTTTTGTTTTCTTTAAATCACATTGTAGATGATTATAGTTAGAACCTATATAATCATATTCAACTTCGAATGTAGATTCACCACAATGTTCACATATCCATTTTGCTTGTTCTTCTTTATCGGTTTCTCCAGGCACTCTTTCACCATCTATACTATTCATATTAAGAAAGAAACCTTTACCCGATCGTATCTCTTTCATAATAGCTTTAACTATTGCTTGTCTTCCAGCAGCAGAGTGTAAGTTAGTATCTCTAAGTTCTTCTAAAACCGTTTCAATTAGTTTTTCCATTGTTATCTCCTATATAAAAAAAAGCCCGAACAATTAAACAACTGAACGGGCTTTGTGGGAATGAGAGAGTAAAAATCATTCTAAATATTTATTAAGTATTGTGCTTAACCTTTTCGTTAAATTCTTTGCAGATTTCTTTTTATCTAAATTCTTTTTGATAGCTTTTTTATAAACATCAACTATTAATTTGTCATCTTTTTTATCGTTCATATATAAATATATAAAGAGTGCCTAAAAACGTAATTTATTTTCAGGCACTCCAACCTTTTTTTTAGGAAGCGTACTCTGCTTCAGTTTCCTTGATTTCTTCTTCGTTGAAGAGGTTCTCATCTGAACCATCAGAGACATACTTCTGAACTAACTGCTTGATGAAAGTTCTCTCAGAATCAGCACCACCTGAACTATCAAACTGAGGATAGACACAGACTTCAGCTGCCTCATCAATTCCGAAACCATCAAACAACAAACCACCCATCTCAACAGAAGTTCTTGTTGAAACACCACTAGCGAACTTACCATCTTCTGAACTAGCTTCAACTCTTGTTGAATGTGCTATCTCAGAAACAGCTTTCAACAACTCAGGATCGACATTTGGATAAAGATAAGTAAGTAATCCCAACTCTTCTGAATCATTCAAAACATCCATCTCAACAATGATGAATCTATCCATCAATGCTTTATCCATAACTCGTGTCGAAGTATATTCATTACCGATGTTAGCCGTAGCTACGAAAGTAACACCCTTAGCGACTTTAATAGTAGCCTGACCATCAGCCTCATCCAACCTTAGATATCTCTGACCTTCATCAAGAACCGTCATCAAAATATTCCAAGCGTCTGGGTGAGCCCTTGACAATTCATCCATCAGAATAACTGCATTCTCAGTTTGAATTGCTTTCACAAATAGTGATTCTGAAAAGTAAGTTCCTTTTTTCTTATCAAAGTGAACATTACCAATCAAGGTAGCTCGTGGGTCTTGTGTCGCACCCAAGTTAAAGTAGAAGTCAGGACGACTTAGTGAATCCACCAACGACTTAGCTGCCAATGTTTTACCACAACCGGCAGGACCTGTCATCAGAATATTCTTACCACGAACAGCCGACCTAACAAGGTATTTCCATTTAAGTTCTTTCATCACCAACAACTCAGGTTTCAACTTGTAAGAACTATGAATGAAGTTAAGAACTTCAGCGTGATCATCTGGAACAGCAAGTTCCTCAGCATTAAATACTGGAGCCGAAGTTGCTTCAAATTCACTCATATCAACTTTCCACCAATACACCCTACCACTCTTACCAGTCCTACGTTCTAAAGCCATACCAGCTTCGAAAGCCCTCTTACGAGTGCCAGTTCCTATTTCTGATGTCCATTTTTTACCATCAGAATCCCAGGCATTATATCTATTACCTGATTTTTCTATTTTTACAACAATATTATTCATATTATTCATTCCCTTTTTATTTGTTTTTTTACTCATTTTAAGATTTTTTTCTCATTTCTTATACCTAAATATACACATAAAATACTATGTCTGGCAAGCTTTTTTTTCACTTTTTTTTATTTAAAATAACTCACTAAAAGTAAAGAAAATGGAACTAATCCACTTAATATTGCCAAACTAAAAAGTGATGACAATAACTTACCAAAGTTATCTTTGAGTAGAATTAAATCAGCCATTAATTTTTATACCAATGTAAAGTACCATTAAACGTTTCATATGCTTCATAACCACATTTTTTAACCCAAATACATTTCCAACTATACTCATCTTTTCTAAAATTAGTTGATTTCATATTATATCCACACATACATTTAGGATTATTTTTATAGAATAAATTGATTAGAAACTTTATGACTTCTCCAAGAATTTTTTATTCATAGTCTTAGCCAAAGCCGATACTGAACTAACATCGATAAACTTAGCATCTTTACCATACATTACTTTGAAGTCACCCATATATCTATCTGAATCATATTCACTACCAATATAGTAACTAATAACTTTAACACCTTTAGTTCGTATATCTTTTATCATTTTCTTTGTATGATTGACAGCTTGTTCATTGTAGTAACTCAAATCACTATTACTGAACATTGGCATCCCATCAGAAAAGTTTAGGAAGTAACTCTCTTTATCTTTTGAACCCTCACTAATCTTATCCATAATAGCTTGGTAACATAATCCCTCAGGAGTAGTTCCACTAACACCAAGTGATTTCCAATACTTTCTAATGTGAGACATTTTATTTTTTCTACTATCGTAAGCCATCAAGATAGCGGGTCTCTCACTATCGCTTCTACGATAATTACTTCTACTATAACTTGTATATCTAACTGAAACATCAACTGATAATCCTTGAATCATTGAAGCCGCTTTACAAATAGCGACAGTAGATTTAATAGTGTTATTCCACTTATCTCCATTCATACTACCACTAGCATCAATCGAAATATGTAAGTGAGCGTCAGCGTAACTATCAGTAAAGACAGAAGAGAAAACTCTTTCGTTTCCAAAACCTAATTCAGAAATTAATCTCTTATCAATTTTACCACTATCTTTACGTGTCCACTTGGTATCTCTACTCTCATTACGAACTTTAAGTTTCTTACCTAACATAGTTCCAAGTCTCATACCCTCAGCGATAGTCGATACCATATCGTCATTACGATAGTATCTTTCTCTAAGAGCTTCACATAAATTATTCTCAATCAAACTATCAGTAATTCTATCAATGACAACACAATTAGTTTTACCATTACCATACTCACCTTTATTATAATCATACTCACCAAATCCTTTACCACCAACCTCAGTAAGTCTCATACCTGATTCTTCAATTGACTTTAACTCACCAGCGTATTTCTTAGCCAACTTAGTTTTCTTAGTATCACCATTTACAAAATCTTTTTGTTTTTCAAATGCTCTATCTAATTGTTTCTTCTGAGCTTCTGTAAGTTGAATATCACTACCATTAGAATGACCTCTTGATACATCACCACTTGACATAGCTTCTTTTAATCCTTCAAACTCTTCATCAGAAAGTGTCTTTGGTTCACCATCACTACCACTACCATCACCACTCTCAGAAGATTCTCCATCACCCTCAGAAGCAGGTTTGGTAGATGTCTCACCATACTCATTAGTTTCTTCAACACCATCATCTAAGTTATCAAGAATAACATTGTAAACTTCAAGTGCTACTTTGAATGCATCCTTTGTATCTTTAAGAGTTGATGGGTGATTTTTTACAAATACTATATCATAAATCTTATCTAAATCAGGAAGAACATCCAACATACGATTCTTATTAGTCAAGTTAAGTAATCTGAATAAGTATGAATCCCAATCATTAGAAGTATATTCATCAGACTTTATTGCTTTGTCGATGATATTAGAATGGAAATAAGTTTTATACATTGAATGATAATAACCCTTATAACCAGGAGAGTTTTTGAATATGAAATAATCAATACGTCTATCTTCAACATAGTTAAGAAGATTTTTTAAGTGACCGATTACTTGCATCTCACTATAACCTTTTTTATTACCTTTTATCTTAACTTCTTCATTAACGACAAAACCATTACCAAGTTCTTTTAAGAAGTCAAAATCAGAAAGTTTAATGTGTGAACCCTCATGAAGAGCCAAACCAACAATACTATCAAAGTTCTTATCTTTAATATTAGAAGAGATGACAACCTTTTTACCATCAGTATAAGAATCATCACCACTACTGAAAGTAACAGGAATATCATTCCTACCAGTAACAATATTAACAAAGTTAGCAACCGACCTACGATAAGCTGCTAATGCTATTGTATCTACTTTAGGTTTTTTAACTTCTACATCTTCATCATCCCAACTATCAAATATGGAAGTTCTCCTACCATATGTATCATCCATCCAAAACGAAGAATTAGAATCGTTAGATTTAGTACCGATACCATACCTCTCACGAAGAGCCATCGGATTAAAGTGTTTGATTTTTGTCATTTTTTCTCTCATTTAACTATATAAATATACGCATAAAATAGTATATCTGGCAAGCCTTTTTTTAATTTATTTTTTGTACCCATTTACGTACCCTTTTAGGCATAACCTCTAAATTATTCAATTCGTTTATTACTTTAGATTTGTTAGTCATACTGATTTCATCATTACTATATAACTCTTTTAGATACTTTATTGTATTAGTATAACCATTATCTTTGTAGTATAATATTGTCTTATTATATAAGGTGTCGTAATCCATATGTTCTATAGTGCTTGGCGTTGAAACATAAGTCTTTTTAGGTTTAGGATTATATAGATTATGGTAGTATTGTTCTAACCATCTATCCCAACTATTGTCTGCATATATACCTTTAGCAGTTCGTGTATTGCCAGTACTTCGTCTATCTATACGTTTGAGATGTTTGGATTTTTCTTTAGATACAGGTTGAACATAACCACCTGTCTTGTGAGGATATACAGTATGAGCTGAATAAGCTTCTACTTCACTACATTTTAAACATTCTGTATAACCAAGATGTGCTCGTTGTTTATCTAAGTCAACGTCACATTTAATACACTTATTCATATCTGGAATATACAAAATAAATCAATACGTGTCAAGCTTTATTTTTATTTAAAATAATTAAAATAAATTACATTTTTTTAAATGTTTTTTATATGTATTATTGGTATAAGTACCCTTTGGGAGAGTAATCAGAGACCAGGCATCAAATCTTTAAAAAAACGTATAATTAAACTCTTTTATATCTCTCAAAAACCACCATTTAACTGTAGCTCTACTCTCATCATCATAATACAATCTAAAGTCATCTAACCTATTAGACCTGTTATCATGTCTTAACTCTCTATGATGTTTCCATATGGATATGTCTTTATCTAACTCTAACTTATTTGCTATATGATGATAATCATCTTGTAAGGTCTCGAACCTACCTATATAATCTACTAACTCTATTCCATCATTGTATATGAAATCAACTTGTGGTCTTCTCCACATAGGAATCTTTCTTGGTGGATGGTCTCCTAATCTTACATACTCTCTCTTCTTTAACCACTTAACCCATTCAGGAAAAGACATTTGTAATGCAGCTTTTCTTGTTTTATGTTCATACGGAAACTGTCTTGGCATTCTATAAAAGGTATAGTAGGATACCATACGATCGTATGGGTTTCTTACGAATGTAAACTTCCATAGATTATCCCAATCATATATCTTATCTCTTAATAGGAAAGCACTCATATGTTTTCTTTCCATATCTTTTTCAGTATATGGTTGTGGATTTTGTAATAATATATTTAAAGCGTTCCTAATAGAAGTTCCACCTGTTTTAGGAATGTGCATAAAAAAGAATTTGTGTTTATTTGACAATAGCATAATATCCATTCCTATTCTTTACAGTCATATCAATTGTTTCATCATAATAAGCAACACCATCTCTCCAACAATAACCAAACCTAACTCTCTTTCTACCTAAGTATACAGGACACATTATATCTAATTCTTTATATGCTATTAATCTATGTCTACCATCTATTATCTTACCATATTCATCTAAGTCTAATGGTAAATGAACGTGTGGTATTATTAGTTTAAAGTAATCTATAAGTGAACGATTTGTTGCTTCTTGAAATTTTTCCCATACACAAAGACATACAGCACCTCTTTTTTCCTTTACCTTGTGCTGTAGATGTGGTGGTTCATTTAACCAATCTTGTGGTGGAGGCCAATCATTAGGTGAAATAAACATTGGATTGTACCAACTATGTGGTTCTTCTTTATAATAACCTTTAAAGAAATCTATTTCATCAGTTGATATCTGGATATTTTTCATATTCATCTAATACTCTAAATGTCAATATCCATTTCATATCTTCATCTTCATCCCATTCTTCATATCCTTCAAAGATACAATCATCATTTGACATTTTACTTATTACTTTTTGCATTTGATTTTCTTTATTGCAAATGATATTAATTTTATCACCATCGGTTTTTACATAAACAGCATTATCATATTGATTGTATACTGTATTCTCTTTCATACCCATTACATTTCTTCACCATACAGACTATACTTCTTTATTGGTTCAGGTTTAACTACACCATCGTCTGTAAATATTTCACCTGCTTGTGCATCGATATCAAATCTTGAAGCACCATTCTTCATAAAGATAGCATTAAGACAATCTGTAAGTGTTGTGTGAACAACCTCATCACCCTCAATAGACCACCTATCACCAGGTGGAACTCTTTTTGCAATTATATGTTTCATACTATTCGTTACCTTTCAATAATTCTTTTTCTATCGGTTCATCATCATCTATTATTTCTACGTGTCCAGTAAAAGTCGTTTGGAAATATCCTTTTAGACTTGCAATATTTTCATCAGCTTGTGATAACTTTTCAGTCCACTTATTTATTTCAACAAGTATTTCACTATGTTCACCAATACCTACACTACCATTAAAATATAATTCTAATGTAGCCACAGCTTCATCTCTTTGTGCTGTCCAATAAGATAATGCAGCTGCTAAGAATTTATTTTCTTTTGCCATTATTCTATATCCTCTATTAATTTAACAATGTTAGTGGAGCTGGTGGGATTCGAACCCACGTCCAGTCTGCCTTTAATAAATAGTCATTTACAACTTAGTTAGTTTCCAAATCGGTAGTCAACTAACAACCCACCATGTCCTCATTTACTCAGATGAGTTTAACTGACAGAGTTTAATGTCTCTCTGTAATGACGATCGTGTCTAACTTATTTTATGCTCGGGTGTTAGACAACCCAAGAACTTATGCGTAAGCGTAAGTTGGTTGAGAATCCGAAACAGGATTAACGAAGTTATCGAATCCTTTTTCAAGATTAGCTAAATGCCAATCGATTTCCAACCCTTGTAGCGATAATTCGCCATTTTGGTTTTGTGAGTCTTTTGTTTCGAGACCTACTCAATCTCCGTTGCACTATTTTACCAAACAACATCTGTCGATACCGTTCAGCCCCATATTAATAAATAGTTGATAAAACTTTGTCAATAGCAGAAAAAATCATTGGTGGTTCAATTTCTTTTGTACATTCAAATTGCCTATCAGTTCCTTTATGGTCTGGACATACATCCCATTCACCTTTGAGATTTAATGTCTCATCTCTATGATAACATCCTGTACATACATCATCACTATGATTAAATACGTGAATACACTTATGTTGGAACTCACACCAGGGTTCAGATACACCATTAATCATAATAACCCATTTGTTAAGTGCCCAAGATAACCAACTTAATCCACTACTCAATCCTATAAAGAACTCTGAATGTATTATATTATTCATTGTGATATCTAATGGTTCACCATTTCTTTTCTCTGCACCATCTGGTGTTTTGTTTACATATCCATCTCTACTTCTATCTTCATGTAAATCAACTGCTAAAACTTTATAACCTTTATGTTTTAAATACTTTACTACATAATCCCAACCATTAGGATAGTTCCAATACTTCAGTTGAGGACCTGCTGCGTGAACTCCTATGGCAACATACTTTTCTTTAATCGGTCTACCATAGTTCTTAAAATGTAAGTTAGGTCTCTTTTCCTTAAATAGTAATCCTAATATCTCACTTGCCGATTGTTGTAATGGAAGATGTTGTCTACCATCCCATCTTGCACCTATCTTATAACTCATTATAGATTTTGCATCCATTGACATTTTAAAATACAAACCATCTCTACCTCTAATAATATAATCATCCTCTTTAAGAAAAACAATTTCAGGATAGTTTGGTTTTAATATAGGAATCAATTCTTGTAGTGGTAGAAATAGATTTACATCACATTTGTTTTCTATTCTAAATTGTTCTACATAAGGAAACCAAGCTAATGTATCACCAAGAGCTTTGGATTGAAATACAATGTTTACTTCTTTATCCTGAATTGGATGGAATGTTTTCATTGTAACCCATTTTATATTTTACATAATGAACTATATCTTCTGCTATATTGGTATGTGTAAACTTATCCATACCCTCAAAGCCAGGAGAAGAGTTAACCTCACATATCTTATAGCTACCATTACTAAATAATAAATCAACACCTGCTATATCTAATCCTAATAGTCTTGCTGATTCACCACCTAACCATTCTATATCTTCTGTAATCTGATAAGGTATTCCCTCACCACCTCTTGTAATGTTTGCTCTGAAGTCATCGTCTACTGCTTGTCTCATCATACAACCTGCAACTTTACCATTGATTACTAATACTCTCAAGTCTTTACCATACGAATCTTCTATGAACTCTTGTAGTATAATATCATATCCCTCATTAGTTATCTCTGCCATCTTGATTAGTTGTGCTAATTGTTTTTTATTCTCAGCTAAGAATACTCCTGCACCAAACGAACCACTTAATGTTTTTATAATAACAGGGAAAGTTAAATGTTTCTCTACCCATTCTAAGTTAATAGGATGTTTAAGTAATAATGTTTTAGGAACTGGTAGGTTTGATTCAGCTAATATCTGTTGCGTATATAACTTATCTTTAACAGTATCAATAGCATGACTACCATTGATTAAAGTAACACCCAATCTTTCTAAGTGTCGTATGATAGCTTTGATAAAGTATGTAGTTCCACTACCTGTTCGTGGTATTACAAAGTCAGGCAACCATCTTGGTTTACCACTAACTATAATAGACTTTCTATCATCTCTATCTACAAATATATCTACATCATTTGGATTAACCACACGTATCTTAACATCTTGTTTCTCAAACTCTTCTACAAGTTTTTGAGTTTCCCAAGATTCTTCTATAGGGTTTTTATATAGTATCCATCCGTTCATTTATCTAAATATATTTCACTCCAAAGTTTAGTTGTTTCAGGAAAGGTTTCTAACATTACTTCTTTTACAGCCCTTGCATATTCTTGTATCTCAACTTGTGATGTTGGTTCATCCCTAAGTTCTATAAAGTTCATTATGGATTGAAACGATGCAGTCCACCATACTTTAGTATATACTGTAAGTGGTAAGATACTACGAGCTTGTTCTCTTGCAACACCCATTTCTAATAAATCTTTATATGCTGATATAGCTTCTCGTTGTCCAATTTCCCAAGTTCTTTTAGCATAAGCTTGTTTATCTACCAAACCATCACTTGCTTGTTTGTTATCTTCTGATTGTTTACGAAACTCTGTTGGTTCATAGAACTCATCATACGGAACATACCTACCACTAATCTCATTCCACGCATGGTCTTTAGTAACGTGTGCTGATGTAGTCTCAATACCCACCACGTGTTTATACCATTGTCTCATTACGAACTCAGGTGCTTTGATTATAAACATTACGTGTTGGTGTCTGAAAGGACTGAAGTGTTTATGTTTGATTAGGAACTTAGATAACTTTCTATCTTTCTCTTCAAAGATATCACTCCTACCACCAAACGACACCCTTGCAGCATTAACTGGTGTTAAGTCATCACCTAACTTATCTACAACTTCTATATAACCTTTATCTAATACATCTATTTTCATTTAAACTTCCTTATTGCTTCGTGTTCCCAATTAAACCAATCCAAAACATCGTCTTGGCTTTTATATACTTTTAGTAAGTTACGTTTCTTTTCTATCATCTTACTATTTAATTTTTCACCTCTACCAAACACCCATAGTAATTCAGGTCTAAGGTGTGCTAATACATCGTGACAAGCTCTGTGACGTGGATGTCCATATTCTCCATTGGTATTGTGTGTTACTATCTTTGTATATTTTCTTTCTCTTAAAACTCTTAGTAGTTCGTAAATCAATTTTTCTCTACAATAGTCTTCACCATGTTTAAAGCCAGTCCAATGTTCGTATTCGTGGATACCAATAAACCTCATACTATCTAAGAACTCTCTTCGTCTAATATCATTGTGGTATTCGTCTATGACTACAACTTTATATTCATCTGGATGGGATAGTAATTCTGCTCCACCAAACAATGCTTCATCATCTGGATGAGCTACAATCATAATTTTATCAATCATTTATTAACCTATATATGTTATTTGCTATTACTGTGTGACCATGTGGTGACCAATGAGGGTCTTCCTTAGATATGCAAACATCTTTATTTGGAACTTCTTGAGCTAATCTAGATTTGGAAAAAGAGCCACCCAATATACTATAATTAGCTTCAATGTATTCTATTCTTCGTTTTATTTTTTTATCCTTACTTATTTCTTCATTATAAGTTCCTCTTGTCCAATCTTGACCACCAGTAGATATATAATATCTTATATTATTATCTTTTAAAAAATTTCCAATTTGCATAATATTATTAGCTGTGTTATAAAAATTCCATTTTTGAGAACCAAACATTATTGCTAAGTCTTTGTTGCCGTCATGTGATGGCATAACCGCTTTCCATTTTAACTTTTTTTTATCATCATTCCAATATTCAAATCTGTTTCCATCTGGTAGTTGTAATATTACAATATATTCGGAAAGGTCTTCATCCAATCTTTCTAAGAAAAAATCTATTGTAGTTCTAACTACATAATTACAACTCTCACCTGGTTTAGATAAATCAAATAGTTCTGCATCTAATAACTTTGCTAACTTATATGGATAAGCATCAACACCACCACCTATGTTTCTGTCAGAATTTATTCCCCATCCCCAAGTCATAGAACATCCGTTAGTAACAAGTTTACTCACAATACAACACCTCCACATTATCGTGTTCTTGTAGATAGGAAGCTGGTATGTCTGATGTTATATCACCATAACACGCTTTCTCTAATATATCTTTCTTGTGTTTACCATTAGCTAACAGATATATTTGTTTGGCTCTCATAATACTTTCTATTCCCATAGTATAAGCATGAGTTGGTACTTCATCCATAGAATCAAAGAACCTACTATTATCCTTTATTGTATTTTCAGTTAACTCTACTTTCCTTGTAAGAGAATCTCTTGGTGAGCCTGGTTCATTAAATGCTATATGTCCGTTAGTTCCAATACCAAGTATCTGTATATCAATAGGAAATCTTTGAATCATTACATCATAGTTTCTATAGTTAGCTTCACTTGGGAAATAACTTTTTCTAAATTGTTTATATGCAAATAAATTCTCTTCCATAAAGTGTTGATATGATTGTGGATGATTGTATGGTAAGTCGGCATACTCATCAAGATTAAATGTAAACATCTTTTTAGAATCCCAAGTCTCATCACGCATATATTCATATATACCAAGTGGTGTAGAACCAGTTGCTAATCCTAATGTAAAATGTTCCGACATAAAATTAAAGTTGATAGCATATCTGATTTGTTCTACTACCCACTTAGACATCTCATCGTAACTTTTATATTCTTTTATTTTCATTCACATACCTCTTGCCATTTGTGCTATAGGGTGATTTTCACCCAACAAATCTATTGCCTCTTGTCTTATCATAGTGGGTGTCCATTGTGGATCGAATGTTAATCTTACATCACAC
>Ga0080013_1001859_pt1 | contig 26623 bp, 31 predicted proteins | sample ETNvirenome_6_85_FD_69236 | JGI IMG/M metagenome (GOLD analysis project Ga0080013, IMG submission 69236) | Marine viral communities from the Pacific Ocean - ETNP_6_85 (SPADES assembly) (version 2) | ecosystem: Environmental > Aquatic > Marine > Oceanic | place: Pacific Ocean | collected 2013-06-19
CGGGCGGCGCTGCAGTTTTTGATGTAAAATATTATTGGTGTAATGTGCAGATTGAGTTGAAGCCTTATAGGACACCTCTAGTGCGTAAAACTGGTAGGGGGGTGGCCGCCGGGGAAGTCTCGGACGCGTACAGTCGGCCTGTTTCTACTAATTTAATGATTCATGGGAATGTGGGCACCGGAACTACTTTTAAGGATTCTAGTCCCACAAAGCTAGCTCTTACTAATACCAATGGAGTATCTCATTCGTCTGTTGGGAAATTTCCGGGAGGCTCTTTAAAATTTGTGAGAAGTTCCTCTCAATATTTAGACACTGCCTCTACTGATGCTTGTAATTTTGGCACAGGGGATTGGACTATTGATTTTTGGTTCAATATGACTAGCGGCCAAACAGATAGAATGCATGCTCTCACTGCAGGAACTTATACTGGATGCGGAGGGGGGAGCAACATAGATTTTAATTTTAATGATGGAAATGGTTTTTGGTTGTATTGGAACGGATGTGGGTCCCCTAACATTTTATTTGGTAGTGATGGTGATTATGGTGACGGAGCATGGCACCATATGGCTGTGACAAGAAGGCTCGGCATGGTTAGGGTCTGGGTAGACGGAGTTCATAAGGGAAGTAATAATTACAGTTCGAGTACTTCTATGGGTTCTACGGATGCTATTCACGTTGGATCCTCGGGTGGAGGTACCTTTTGGGACGGTTATTTAGATGAAATAAGAATTACAAAGGGTACCGCTTTGTGGTCGGGTTCAAGGGCTTTTACCCCTCCAACAAGACGCAATCGGAGTGCTCCTGTTGTGGATTTAAGTGGCAACCATCAAGGTGGCAATTTTGCCACCACAGACATGACTGATGTTCGTACCTACAACAAGGGACAAGTAATTGAGCCTATTGCTAACGCTTATTGGAATTTTGATGGAACGGATGACAGCATTTCTTTGGGGGGGACAACTGTTGCGGCCGCCGATCGCCCTTTGAACGCCTACCCATTTACATTTACTGCTTGGGTAACTAGTGATACCGGTTGGATTTCGCCGTCTGGGATGGATGAGTTGTTGAATATGAACATCGCGGGTCAAAGGGTATCTCTTGGGACTGTTGTGTACAGCGGTTGGCCAACAGGCCCAACCATTATGTATGGGGGGAGTGCCCATTGGAGTTGTGCTTCTTCGGCTTTTGGTAATCCAACTGGATGGACTCATATTGCTTATGTGGTTGTTGGTAGTAATAATAGTGCCCATAAAATTTATATTAATGGCATTCCTCAAGTTTTAACAAATAACGGGTTATCCCATGGGGGGACGGCTGGTTGGACGTTGGGGTCTAACAGTGTGAACGCTGAACATTGGGTTGGTAATATCGCTAACGCTCAACTTTATAACAGAGCTTTGTCGGAGGCTGAGGTCAGACAAAATGTCAGTGAATTTGCCTCGCGATTTAAGCTGGCACCGCCGAGAATGGTTACGTCTGGTTTGGTGGTGCATCTGGACTCAACAAATGCTTCGTCGTATCCCGGCACTGGTACCACTTGGACTGATTTAAGTGGTCTTGGCAACAATGGCACTTTAAATAATTTTACAGGACCAAGCGCTGGGTCTACTAGTGGGTTTGATACAAATACAAGTTGGATGATGTTTGATAGGCACGTTGGTGCAAGTGATGGCGCTTATAATAATTATGTAAATATACCTAATAGCGCTAGTTTAGATGAATGTTTAATAACCAATGGAATGACAGTAGCGTATTGGTTCAGACAAGACACTTACCGTTGTACTGCAATGACTAAATGGAGTGGTTCTTGGGAAATTTATTATTGTTCTGGTTTAGTATTTAGAACTCAAGGAACTGGAGGTAGTGATTTTGCTGCGGGGGGCGTTGCAACTGGCGGTTGGGAGTATATTGTTTGTGCGTCTGACGCAACTTCAAGATCAGTTTATCGAAATGGTGTTTTGCAAGGCACACAAACGAGTACCGTATCAAGCCAAAACACTACAAGCCCTGTAAGCGTGGGTGCTTATGCGGGTGGAGCCTATGCAATGCAGGGTTCTTTGCCTTTATATACTCTTTATAATAGAAAGCTATCAGCTGCAGAAGTAACACAAAATTTCGAAGCCGACCGTGACAGGTTCGGCGTATAAAGAATGTAAAAAGCGTGTAAATTTAATAAAATATAATGCATAACAGGTACCCCAACAGAAGGTGGATATTCCTGACGAGCGGCGATGCGGCCACGGGAGTAAATTTTAACCAAGTAATGGAAATATCGGCAGAGACATGTCGTTATAACACAGCGCCAACACCCGGAACAGATACATTTGTCAAATATAATGTCACCGTATACCCGCAACATTCAGGTAATGAGCCTCAAATCTCTGTTTTTAGTGGATGGCACCAAGATAGCCCCGCTGATCAGCCTACGTGGCAGAGCGAAGAGCAATATCCCGAAACAGCGGTTCAAAGCGGCACATATGATACTTATAAGTATGATTATGAGGTCACGGGCAGCGGTGCTTATCTGGAATGGAGCAAATCTACCATGACAGGTGGGGGTTGGATAGACAGTTTGTCGATTATGAATGGCGGGTCGGGCTACAGTTCGGACGGCAACCTTACTGCGTCAGGCGGAGGGGGTAACGGCTTTGCTGGAACTTTCACTCAAGACGGCGGCGTTATTAATGCGGTTCATATCACCAATAGTGGAGAATATTATACTACTGATCCAACCGTAATCATTGATGGTGACGGGAGCGGTGGTGGTATATTTGCTTCTGCTAATCCCGGCGAACCTACAGAGCCCGCAATAACAGGCACAGGTTATTATCCTCTTTATACGGATAACATTCTTGGGTCTGGCTTTTTTGCTGCTTCAGGCCAAGTAACGGGGCAGCCTGATTGTTTTAGTTTGGCTTTGGAGGTTTCTGGCAAGTACGAATTCGAGCATGAAGAAATGCTAGATCTTTTAAGCGGTCCTGATTGGACACCAACCGGAATGACTATGTAATGTCACAAAATTATAGCCCACAAACTGTAACCAAAGACTTGGTCTTGTGTTTAGATGGTACACAAGGATTCAAGGGATACAATGCTATCAAAAAGCCCACTGAAATCGGTCAGTGTGTTTTGTGGCTAGACGCGGACGACCCAAGTAGCATTACCCATTCCAGCAATGCGGTAAGTAGTTGGGTTGATAAAAGCAGCGGCGGTTATAATGCAGCTCAATCTACCAGCTCCTACCAGCCTACTTATAATGCTACCGCCGTAAATGGAAAGGGTGCTATTGAGTTTGATGGAACTGATAACTCTTTGGAGGTTAATACCGCTGGTATAACTCTAGGTGCCAATGGCGGCGTTGCTTTTTTTATGGTTTGTCGTCAGGTAGAGTTTGATAATGCTGGTGGTAATTTTTATTTTGGTAATGTAAGCTCTGGTACCACTCAAAATTATATGGGAGTTGGGACCAGCGGTGGCAACAGTATGGATTGGAGGTTGTATGGAGATAATACAACCGGAACTGAGACAGAATCATTTTATACGGACACTACTGCATACCATATACACACTGGTATTTGGGAAAAAGATGCTAATGGGGTAGGTGGAGCAGCCAACATTCATCAGTTTTTTGATGGATATAGGGCTAATTATAAAACGAGTAGCATTAATACCTCTAATTTTACTACTACTGATACTGCTTATATTGGTCGCCAACATGGTGGTAGTAGTAGTTATTGTAAATTCAATGTTTGTGAAATTATTTTATTCAATAAAGCTCTCACAATAAAAGAACGCCAAATGGTGGAATTTTATCTGTCAAGAAAATGGGACATTCCCCTTATGGTGAGTTATGATACAAGCTTTCAAAGATGGCCGCTTGATTTAACCTCAAATGCTACCAATTCGACAGCAAGCACAACTCATACATGGATGTCTCCTTCTGTTAATGCGGCACGAGGAATATTCCTTCAAAATAATAGTGGCAGATATGTTACATATGGTACAACAGGTGCTATTTCGAATATAGCAGCAAAAGAGGGCTTTACTATTGAGTGGGCGGCAGCGGCCATAACACACGACGATGATACAACTAATTACTGCATTATTCAAAACGAAAATTATCAAAGTGATGGTTTTATCGTGCGATATGGGGGTGGCAACTGGAACCAGCCGTATCTCAGAGTGAACCATGCGGGTGGTGCATCTACCACTAGTGGAGGAAGGGTTGATGCTGGGGACAATACGGTAGCGGGAGAATGGGCACATTGGTGTATTACTTTTGTTAATGGGTCGGGCGAAAACTCTATTGTTACTTTCTACAAAAATAACGTTCAGGTCAAGCAGTTTACAGACTGGGAAGTACCGGAAGCGGACGCAAGTGATACTATGCAGTTTTTAGCTCAAGGCAGTCAGGGTTTTTGTGGTGAGATGGCTTTTTTGCGTTTGTATCAGAAGGCGCTGACTTCTAAAGAGCGACAAACAAATTATTTGGCAATGCGCGAAAGAATAAATGGCATACCAAAGATTGCGCGACCAAGGGATGTACAAATATATCTGGATGCACACCAATATAGAAACTTTAACTCATCAACATGGTTTGACATGGGGGCTACTGCTGGTAATAATGCAGGTGGTACTCTTAATAATGGGACGGGCCAAGTGGGGCAAAGTAGTACCGCATGGCCAAAGTGCTATAATTTTGATGCCACCGATGAGAATATTACCATCGGCAGTAGCCGCATGAATGTGTCAACAACCGCGATCACTATTAGTTTGTGGATTAATTTTGACACCGTAGGCGATGATTGGATTGTGGCAAATCTTTCTGTTGCTGATTACACAAAGGGCTTTCTGGTAAGAACAGATACTCCATCCAAAACGATTCTTTTTTATGTGGGAAAAGGTGCCACTTCCAACGGACTTCAGACAAGCAATACCCTTAACCCGAGTACTTGGTATAACATAGTTTGTACGTACAAGTCGGGCGAACAATTGATATATGTCAACAATGATGTATGGGCATCTGGCACTGGCACAGGAAGTATAGATTACACGGGTATTACTACTGGTTACATAGGTACGGCGAGCGATCTAAGTCGTGATTTTGATGGCCAAATAGCAAGCCTTATGATATACGATACTGTCTTGTCCGCTGGCGAAATCAAACAAAACTACAACTATTTTAAAAATAGATTCGGGAAATAAAAAATGGCAACTAACAGAATAACCTATGGTCAAAGTGCAATCGCTGTTTCACAGCCTCCGGCTAATTCTGACAACACTAGTAATTTGACTGGTCTAAAAAGGGTGCAATCAGCTTCTGTTAATTTTGCCTTTGCTAGAGAGCGCTTTAAGCAAATTGGCAGTCCTGATTATGTTGGTCAGGTTCAAGTAAAAAATGCTGATATTGGTTTAGATGTTAATTATTTTTATTCAAATGGCACCAATGAAGCGATTATGGGCTTAAATGTCAATGGAGAAGATAGTACTGCTTTAAAGTATGTAAAAAAAGAAAATCAAGACAGAAACTATTATATATTAATGGGAACAGGAGATAATGATGCTCCTAATAAGGTCACAAATTTTAAAAATAAATTTAATGTTATGGCTTTAGGTAATGTTTTTTTGAATTCTTATTCTTTGTCTGCTAGCGTTGGTTCCGTTGTGTCAGTCTCTACTAGATTAAGTGCTTATAATGTTGTTATGAACGAATATAATGATAGCACAAACGGCGAAACTATTCCAGCTATTGACACAACTAAAGTAGGTCCCGGGACACCTGTTTTAGATAAAAATTATAAAGTTACTTCTAGTGCCTTTCAAAATACAACAAATCGAGACGGAAATATTCATGGTGGATTTGCCGCAGGAGATATAGAATTAATTTTGGCTAATGTTAATGAACCGGGCATAGAGTTTACTGGATCAAATCCTGTGAGGAGTGCATCTATTGATTCGTTGGATATTGATTTTAATATCGAGAGGACAGATTTGTATGGGTTGGGTTCAATGTATCCTTATGGTAAGCGTGCAGTTTTACCTATTCTAGGCACGTTAAGTTTTTCAGCGTTGGCTACAGAATTTACTAGCGGAAATTTAAATGAGTTTTTATCAGGACAAAATGATTACAACTTTACTTTTAATCTTAAAGATAATTGTAGTGGTATAACAGGACTACAGCTTAAGGTTGAAAATGCTCAATTAGATAGTCAAGGGCTTAGCGATACAATGGGTGACAACGCTTCTATTACAGCTAGTTTTGGTTTTTCGATGTCGGATATTAGTGGTTTAAGAATATCGACACCGCCGTTAATTGTGAATCAGCCTGTTGCTGCTGCTAGTGATGGAGCTACTTTGTATGTTCAACCTACTGGAAAAACGTCGGGGGGCGCCGCTTATAACGCTGATGGATTTAAGTATGAATGGTACAAAGGGGGCGTTGCTTTTGGGTCTAATCAACGTTCGGCAGTAACAAGTGGGGCGGATGATTATTATGTAGTCGTTTCAAACGAATTAGGGAGCGCAACGAGTAATACTTCCAGTATAACTTAAAGCTCTACTTTTACGTTTTTCGTTTCAATTACTTTTGGCGTGTCATCAAGGTGTTTTTTGCCCACATTTTTTTCATACTTGTCAAAATGTTTTCTTTTTACAGGGTCTTCTCCTGTTAGGGATTCCTTGGCTCTTTTTTCGCTCATTTGCGCTGAGTAATCATGGAGGTCTCCGTAGGTTCCTTTCATTTTTCCGGTGCGATCTACAAATTGCTTATTATCCCACGGATCTACTTTTTTAGCGATGTAATTTCCTATATTGACCTGAGGGGCATCATACACGCGTTGCCATCCTTCGTCTTGTCCGTCGTCGCCTTTATAAGGTTTATAGTCAGACATAGGCATTTCTACCTCTTTAGTTTTCCCGGTGACTGTGTGTATAAAATTGTAAAACATATAAAGACACCCAGTAGACTTCTCAATATCTACTGGGTGTTATATATATTACACAACCTCCACTACTTTTCCAGAGGATTTTTTGCTTTTAGGTAGGGTGATGTAAAGAATTCCATCTTCGGATTTAGCTGTTATTTTGTCTATATCCACGCTTTTATCAAGGGCGGTTTGACATAATTCTTTTTTATCGTCCTTTTTAGATAGCACTCTTAACACTCCGTCTAAAATTTTAATATCCAGTGTTTTTTTATTGTGTCCCGGTACATCCACCTCCAAAAGATATTTGTCATCTTCTTTAGTAAGGTGAGCAGAGCGAGAGTTGCAGTGGCTCCACACGTGTGGGTAGAATTCTGTGTCCATAATATCTGTAATTAAACCTTCAAGCCCTCTTACGAGTCCGAAGCCGTGATTATAAGTGTTTGTCATATCTGTTTACATAAAGCACGTTGCATGCCAAATAAAAAACCCTTTATTTATTAGGTTTTTAGCATAAGTGGGACAAAAGGGCGCCCTATTATTTCTCAGGGGGTTGATGGGGTGGGTCATCTTGTCGCGGTGTGACACGTTCCCCTAGTCCCATTTTTGCCCCTTTAAGACGGTTGCAATATTCGCTTGTTATTTTTTTCCACGTTATTTGTTCGTACTGTTCTTTTATTTTTTTAAAAAAATTCATCTTTTTCCCCCAAAGTATTCCGTTGCGTGTCCTTCGGAGACTAGCATTTTGTTGAAGTTTTTCTTTTTATTGGGGCTGTGTATCACGCCAAGGATACGCCCATATTTTCCTTTTTTGTCTAGCTCTGTTTTAATTATACATTTGTTATCGCAAGCAGCAATTAGGGTTTCTAGGCGATCTTTGGCGGCCAATCCTTTCTTTTTTTCTTCTAGATCACGAGTACGACATTCTGGGGTATTGATGCCGTGAAGGCGAACTCTTTCTTTTTTAAAAGTGCTAAAACCTACGTCAATAAGTACATCAACAGTATCGCCGTCTATGACCCTTAAAACCTTAGCGTTATATTCGTACATTAGTCGAAGAGATTAGACCAGAAGCTTTTTTTGGGTATGTCTTCTAGGTTTTTAGCAGCTCTGTCTTGAGCTACTGTTAGTTGGTGCCGCGTAAACAAGAGGCATTTTTCTTGTTTTTTTATATCTTCTATCCAGATAGCGTAATATTTTTCATTAGCCCCGAATTTTCGATCTTTGTTATCGACGGCAATAACTTTGCCTTGTTTTACTTTCGCCATTTTATGTTCCTATAGTTTTTAGTATTTTGTCTACTGTGTGTTTGTAGGTAAAGTCTTTTTGGAGTTTTTTACCTTCTTCGTTAGGGGTTTCGCATTTCTTAACAGCTTCTTCCATAGCGGCCGTGACTTGGTCAGAATCAAAGGAATACATAGAGCCTTGGTTAAAAGGTTGTCCTTTCTGAAAAAAGAGGTTGTCATAGATATCCTCTTTATTTTTTGCTTCCAATAGTATAGAATTAGCTGGCGTAGCCCATGCTTGGTGGCCCGTGTGGTTATAAACGATAGACCATTTGCCGAGCGCTGTAGCATTAAAAGCTGGTAAATTCCAGCCTTCTGCACCACTTAAGCCGGTCAGGTCTATATCTGCAGAGTTAAGAAGATGATTGACTTCTGTGTTTGTTTTAAGGTGGGGCAAAAAATTGATATTACTGTAATGTTTGCCATCAAGAAGTTGATTGAGCAATGATGTCATCTGCTCTGCTTTTAAAAAAGGGTTGGTAATACAGCATGTAAGCAAAAACTTATCGTTGTTTCCATATTTCTTTAACCATGTTTGAACGATTTCTTTAGTATGTTTTCTTTTTTCATATTTTCCCATTAAAACGAAATGAGTTTTTTCTTCAACACTTTTTTTATCGCTTTGGTGTTCAATAAAGTCTGGGTCAAAGCCTAAGGGTACGTAAGAAACGTTTTCGCACCCTATATTCTTGAAGGCTTCTACGGCCGAAGGGTTTGTTAGAAAAGTGTGGTCTTGGAAATTAACGAGTTTTTTTTCAGTAAAAGTAGGGGTTTCGAGCTCATAAAAAGTTAGTAGGAATTGTTTGGGGGATATGCGTCTGTCTGCCCCATTAAGGTGCCACAAGGTTAGGGTGGGAAGGTCTTTGTCTAAATTTTTATAACTGTCGCTGGTGCTTTTTTCTATCCAAGATTTGAAGTCATCGGGCAGTTTATTGAAAGTGCTTAGGTCGGTGGTCCCTCGAGGAAAAAGAGAAACTGTTGAGTTTCTTTTGTAGAGTTCTCGAAGAATATTTACCCCAACGTTTCCGAAGGAGAGGTTATTAATAGGAATATCTGCTATCAAGTTCATTTGCTTTTAAATTTTTTCTGATGATTTTTATGGCAGCATTATGTATATTAATGCACCCTTGAATACTCATTTTGAGTTTTTTGCCTACTTGTTGCCATGGGGTTAATTTATTGAACTCAGGATCAACATATCGGATTTTAAATATACGCCTAACTCTTTCGTCGGGGTGTTTTTCTATAATTTCAAAAATCTTACACAACAGAGCTTCGTTTACGTGGGGACTTCTTTCAGGCTCGCTTTCTTCTTTAGCTCTATTGTGGAGTGCAAATTCACTTTCTGGGGAAGCGGCTAGTAAATATTTTTTGTTTTTGTAGTGTTGGTTAAGGCACAGCCATTTAGCCTCGTTTCCTAAAAATGTACTAAACTTTGCTCCTCGGTTTTGGTCGTATTTTAATCCCGCGTTATAGATATAATATTGAATTTCGTCTATAATGTCTTGTTTATGCGAGGTTGGTGAAGAATTGGGTATATAATTATTAACAATATCCAAGAAAATGCCCGAGTGTCGGTTTACTAGCTCTTGTAAGGATGCCTCCGACTCTATATCATTTTGAAGATTGTGTGTTAGTTCTACGTCTGTTTGATTATGTATCATTTAAAAAAGATTTGACTAGTTTTAGCCCAGAGTATTCAAAGTCCTCTAGATTATCCCAGAAAAAAGAAAATTTACACATGTTTTTTAATTTTTTTGTATATTTTTCTTCGTCTTGGTTGATGGGATTCACCCCCTCTCTTTCGATGTAAATGGTGGCGCCGCCAAGAGAGTGTATCCATTCCACTTCGTTTTGAAACCGCACATCAGGGATGATTGTTTTTATTCCTTGCGATCTGTGCACAACGCGAACATTGTGCATTTTGCGTATCCAGTATTCGCGATCTATCTTGTCTCTGATTATTTTTGTCCCCCAACACACAAGTAAGGGCCTAATAATTTCTTTTTCTTTTGGATCTTCAGTAAAGGCGCTGATATTAAGGCGCGATTGTAGAAATGAGTCTATATCTTTTTTGAGATAGTAGGCAAAAGATGTTATCTTACATCGGTAAGATTGCTCCTCTAGAAGATGTGCTAATATAGACGCTAAAGAATCTTTTCCTGTGCGAGCAAAGCCAGCGATTCCGATTAAATTATGATTGCTTAATGTCATCTACCGGTGCTTCCGAAGCCGCCAAGGGCTCGGTGAGAGGGGGGTATCGTATCTGTGAAGTTTAAAAAAGGATGGTTGTGCATACACCATACTATCTGGGCGATCTTATCCCCTTCTTTATAAATTTTATCAGTGTTTATTTTTACCCCTTGTATTTTATTGTCTTTTAATACGATGTCCTCAGGTTGCATCACATATCGAAATCTTACTTTAACAGTATCACGGAACCCTGAGTCCACTATTCCTACAGAGTTGGCTAATGATAAATTGTATTTAGAGATGCTACTTCTAGGGTAAATCATTGAATAAAATGTAGTTTCGTTGGCTGGAGCGATTATTAGGTTGGTGTCATATTCAATGTAATCAATGCTTTTATATACAGCTTGCAGAGTTTTGTTTTTTCCTAGAGGTTTTCCTGAGACTCGCGGGGTAACTCGAGCAAATAGATCGTACCCTGCATCTCCTTCGTATTCAGGCCGCTTTATTGAAGGCTCGTCTGGGTTTTGTTTGATGTAAACTTCCATAATCATTAATATAATACAGGATTTTAGCTATGTCAAGCTTTTTTTTGGATATTTTGAACTATTTCGTCCAATTGTTTAGAAAGCTTATGCTTTCCAATATCTGCTAGTACGGAGGGTACGTAAAATATGTCGAATTCCACCTGTTCTGGTTCTGTCATATGTTTCTCGTGTAACTCGGAACAATTAACGATATTGATACATGAACTAAGGTTTAAACTGTCCCCGAATGTGTCAAAAGCCTCTTCAAGGGCTTCCCCGGCAGCTTCTATAGCGTCTTTAGCTAAAACAACACATTCCCAATCACTACTAGTTGCGTAATATAGTTTTTTTTCTTGATTTTCTAGTACTCTAATCATAGAATCATTTTAGCTTAAAATATTACATATGTCAAGCAAATACCCAACCTTAACTTGTTACTGCCCAATGTTTAAAGGGGGGCAGTTTATCAAGGGGTACATGGAAGACATGCTACGCCAAACGATTTTTAAAGAAGTCCAGTTTTTTATATTAGATTGTGCGTCCCCTGACAATGAAGCTGAAACAATACTGCCTTATGTTAAAGAACACCCAAATATAACATATAAAAGATTAGACACCGATCCGGGGTTATATCCGGCGTGGAATTTTTGCATAAAAAACTCTAAAGGAGATTTTTTAACAAACTGGAATGTTGACGACAGAAAAACACCTTGGTCTCTAGAAATCATGAGAGACTCTCTTGTTTTAAATAGTGATATTGATTTAGTATATGGAAATACCGTTATAAGCTCTACGCCTAATGAAGTTTGGTCTAATATAACAGCAAAACATACTTATATTTGTAACGAAACTAATAGCTGGAAAGATTTATTGCAAAACAACAATCCTCACTGCATGCCTATGTGGCGCCGATCTGTTCATGATAGGTTTGGTTATTTTGATGAAGATTATTTGACCGCTTCAGATGCCGACTTATGGCTAAAAGCTGCTAAAGGAGGCTCTCAAATGAAAAAGATTGACGACACGGTGGGTATTTACTATTATAACCCTAGCGGAAGATCAAGCGATCCAGCCACTCTCAAAGAAATGGTCAACGAAGTAAATGAAATGAGAAGGAAATATGAACCGACTTATATATCGCCCCAAAAACCTACCAGCGAGCTTACTCCCGTCACCTTTTCTTCCATAAAGCACTCACCATGAAACTAAGCACCGTATCAGCCGTTACTAAAAGTTGCCTCAAGGATTTTCTTTTAATGAAAAAAACTATTGAGCAGCATCATTTTGTGGAATTTTACTTAGCTGTTGATGATTTTTGTTATGACTATCTCCACGAAAATTTTAAAGACATCAAGTGTTTTAAGTTAATAAAAACAGAAAACGCCGACCATGTGTCACAATCACCTCAGCAACAAGCTGATTTTATTGAGATCATCAAAGCTAAGTTTGCTGTTGCAAAAGAAGCCTTTAAAGATTCTAATTTTATTTTTTGGTGTGACGTGGATCACATTTTCTTCAATCCTATTGAAAGTCAAACCTTAGAGTTAATCGACAAAAAACTAGTAGACGCAGCGGTCAGCCCCCATCACTCAGACGGTTTTGCAGATGAAAAAACAGTAGGATATTACAATTGCGGCTTTGTTTTCATTTCTAACCCAGATTTTCTAGCGACATGGGAAGATTTATTTTTGCGCCATAAGCAATTAGGGCTTTACTATGAACAAAAGCCACTCGAAATAACTACAGAGCTGTACACCACAATAACACTGCCTATTAATTATAATGTCGGGTGGTGGAAATTTTTAGGACCTAACGCCCAAACAAGATGGGACTCTATTAACCTGAAAGGCGAAGACTTAAAAATGTTAAACAATCCTTTGATAAATTTTCACTTTCATTATTTTAGGGACAATAATCACGCTTTTGACCAACAAGCATTAAAGAGATCTGTAAAAGATATCTTTAGTAAAAGAAAAAAGAAAGGTGACGATTTGATTTTTTATGAAATTGAAAGGTTAGAACAATTCAATCCGTGAAAATTTTAAAAGGACAGGTTTTATGGCGCGATAGCTTTCAGGAGCTAGCAGATCTTTGGGAAGAGAAAGGTTATTGCGAAACATCTCCCTCCACCAACAAGTTTTCATGGCTCCTGAGAGAAGAAAAACCTACGATATTATTACACGAACATGATCGCGTGGAAGACATTCCTTTTGATCCCACTTGGGATATTACACAGAATACCGCTCTCTTTGCTAATGCTCAACACCCTTCAGGAAAACCGTGGATATATTGGCCACGCCACATTGGTGTCGTTACAAAACTATTAAAAGAAGGAGTATTGCCTTACAACAAAAGAGATTGCCGTTCAATATTTATAGGGGCAGCAGAAAACCCAGTTCAGTATGTTAACAGAACTAAGTTTGACTGGAGATTAGCTGTAGACCACTTTGATTTCTCTGTCAACCTTTTTTCAAAGCAACCTCACAAATATTCTAACTTAGAGTTTTTAAAATTAATTCGTAGAGCACGCTTCGGTCTTTCATTGGAAGGTTATGGGCCGAAATGCCAACGAGACATAGAATACATGGCAAATGGTGTGGTGCCCATTTTTACATGGGATACTTTTAATGATTACCATAACCCCCTCCAAGAAAATGTTCATTACCTATATGGGCGCCACCCACGAGAAGTTAAGGAGAAAATAGAGTCCACAAGTAAGGAAAAATGGCAAGAAATGTCGCATAATTGCATCGAATGGTTCAATAAAAACTGCTCCATAGAGGGATCTTTTAAAACAACAATGGAAATAATCGGTAACTAAAAAAATTTTCCGAAAAAAATCAAAAAACATAGTGGACGATACATTCAAACATATTAAAGTTTTTTCAGAGGAGCAACTCTCCAGATTTAAAGGGTGCCCGAACACAAAGCTAAGTAATATAAAACTGGATGACCCCTCACATAGTGGCCCCTTTAAATATTTCTTAGATTTTGGCACCCACTTTGGCGAAGGCCTCGAGCAAATTAGGAGCCTCGAAAAACTTGATAAAGAAGTAGAGATTCATTCTTTTGAAGCTAACCCTTACACTTTTCAAGGCATTGAATTTCAAAATGGTGTGGATTATTATAATATAGCTATCAGCGCTATCGATGGTTTTTTCAATTTTAATTGTGAGGTAGAGGATGACGGCCAACCACAAGGAGGAGGATCTTCGCTACTAACCCCCTCCAACTGGAATAACGAGAAGACCTACAACTGGAAACCAAACGAGCGTTTTGATAGATATAAATCAGTAAAAGTTCTCTCTATGTCTATAACCTCCCTGCTGGACCAGTTGCTACCAAACCGCGAGCAAAAAAGTATTTTAGCTAAATTTGACGTAGAAGGAATGGAGTTTGATATCTTTGAACAGTTACGTGAAACTGACAATTTTAAATGGTTTTCTAAAATTTATGTAGAATTTCATCAAGGAAATATGGATACAATACAACCCCTCACAGGAGACATCGCATGGCTCGATTACTTTGAAAGTATAGGGCTAGACGTTGTTTTGTGGGAATAAAAACAATGAATAAATATTTTTTAGTAATAGCCAGATATAAGGACGAAAAACAAGAAATTTTCGATAACCACATTAGCCCCATTAACCAGCGATACTGTGACAAGCATGGGTTCGAGTACGTAGCGATTCGCAATGATGAGCCACTGCAATTAATAAGAGACAATCCTACATGGTGGAAATTTACCATTGTTCAAGAATGGATTAACAATGGGCGCCTAAAAGAAGGGGACATTGTTACCCACTTTGACGCTGACATGGTTATAGTGAAGGACGATCAACCATATCAAACCAATAAAAGTTTTTCTTATGCGATTGACAACGGCAATACCCATTGTATGGGCAACTACAGCATCACAGTGAACGAGTGGAGCGCAGATTTAATTAACCGTATCCTAAGCGAAGACCTTTATCAAAAACTCAAAGACACAGACCATTGGCAAAACTTTCGAGAACAAGCCGCGTGGTATACCCTTAGTGGTATCTTGCCTCACAGTTGGATTTCTTTTTTTGATATGCCTAATTACGGTTTCCATTCTACAATTTCTCCTGACCTTCATTATAGTTTGGAAGACTTAGATAAACATGTCGAGGTTCGAGGCCCGGAATGGGACACCACCCTGCTTGCCGAGGAGGCAGGTGACCCAGTGAGCGAGGCCTTACAGAAATATAATATAGTAAAAAGCAAAAAAGAGGATACTATAGTCAGACACTTTGCGGGAAGTCAACCATGGAACAAGGCATATTTTCAGAGCACCAAAAATGAAGAATAAAAACCAAGAAAGGTATAGCAAGACAAAAAAAGGTAAAAACGCCCGCTTGCGCGCGCGCAAGTGGAAATGAAAGAGGTACTAAAAACTGATGAAGGTGCAACCAAAGACCTGATGAATATGTTTAAGTGCGACGAAACCCGCGCACAAGAACTTTTTGAATTAGGGCACAAACAAGGTTATTTAATACATGAAGGCGAGCGTATTGACTTTCGCAGACACGAAGATACGGAGATCAAAGAGGAGAGCGTAGCCTACTTAGAGAGCCTTGAAAAAGAAAGTTCATGGTGTGATTTTTTTACCCAAGATTTGATTAAAATTAAAAAACCACACCAAAAAGCCTTCATCGAAACAGGTACGGCGTCGGGTTTTTCCGCTAAAGCAGCGCTGCAGGCTGGGTTTTCCTGTGTGGACACCATTGAGCTTAACCAATATTTTTGCGAGTACGCAGCCAAGGTTTTGTGGGAGGACCCAGACCATCCAGATTGGAAAGATAAGGTTACCATTCGTCACGGTTCTTCTGTGGATGTTTTACCTGTTATTTTTAAGGAAAATACAGAACCGTTTGTTTTATGGCTGGACGCCCATTGGTCTGGTGGTCCGCATATTGGAGAGAATATGGGGAGCTATCTTCCAAAGGAGCTTGCTGCTGTAGCTAAATGCAATGTAGACCTTACAGATTGTTCTATATTAATAGATGATATGAATCATTTTATTAATGATAAGGCATTTCTTGACTTGATAACAATATTATTAAATGTAATTAAGCCGAACGGTAAAGTCGGGTTGTATGATTCCCCATCTGGTCATACGTTTATGATATCTCAATGAAGAAACTTAATTAATATGCATTTTTTTTGTTTACATCATACTGACAGACCTGAAAGAAGAGAGAGGCTAGAACAATCTTTTTCTAGGGAACGCATCGAAGTAGAGTGGATAGAGGATTTCCATCCTAATTCTATTAATGTTGAGAAGCTGAACCTTCAGCACAAGTTAAACATTAATGCTATTTCTGTTTACTTGAAGCATCAGAAGTGTTATGAGCTACAAAAACAAAATAACTATAAACATATTTTAATTTTTGAAGATGATGTAATTATTCCAGAGGAATTTGGGTTTGCAGAGTTCCTTCCGCGCGCCATAGCTGACTTTGAAAGTACCCAAGGAGATCTGATGTTTATCGGAGGAGCTTTTAACATTAAACCCTCAACTATCAACAAAAACCAAATAGTATATACAGAACCTCACTTCAGGTCCCGATGTGCCCACTGTTACGTTGTTAGCGACAGGTGTATTGATATTATTTTAAACACAATTAATGTTATGGACGACGCTTTAGATTGGAAGCTCAACAAAATTATCGAAGATAACCACCTTCGAGTGTGTTATACCGAACCAAGTATTCAACAAGCTACAGTCGAAGGCTTCGATTCTTCTACCATTCAAATATAAACATCATTAACCAGACACCCACCATAAAAGACAATAGAGCTACATTGCCCTCCCACCCTCCATTGGCGGCCGTCTCCTTCAGTGTCAAAGACCCCCACAACAATAACAAACGCTTATTATTGCGCATCAACCTTCTCACAACAACAGGGTCAGAGATTTCATCCTTTATGGCTAGCGCTAGTCCGTGGGAACGAGAGGGGTATGACGAAATAAAAGAGGAGGTTAAGGCCTTTAGTGATTTGCTTGTCGAAGCCTCATTAGATAAAAAACCGACTATGATCGAACTTGGCTCGGGGTGGGCCTTACCTTCTTTGGTTTTTCGTAAAATGTTTCCTTTAGGAAAAAATATTTTACTAGATTCCAGTCTTCCAAACCTTACAACAGGAGAAGTTAACTTTAGGCTCAACCATTCCGCAGCATACCAGAATGGTACAGAGCCTTTTTCATATTCTAGCTACTGGGGGGCTCTTTTTGCAGACATGGACGGTGCAGCGATTGCTAACCCAGACGGAACAGCTTACCCAGAAACAGATTTTATCTCTAACCCTTCTTATCCTACTCAAGAAACACTTTTTCAATCTTTAGATTTGATTGAAGACGTTATCAAACCTGAAAAAATTGATACCATTGGATGCCTCCATATGGATATTCAAGGAGCTGAGTTTCCGCTGTTAACTCATTTAAATCAGCATAATTTCTTAAAAGATAGAATTAAAAGCCTGTTTATTGGCACCCACCATATACCGTCTCATCATAAAGCGGTTCAACTTTTGAAGAGCAACGGATTCACTATATTCCGAGAAGCAGACCGCACAGAAACAGTACCTTCCGCAACGTGGCGCAGTTACCGAGGAGACCAGCGATTAGAAGCCGAAGAGTTTTCCCGACAAACCAACAATCCAATAGAAGAAAGGATCCATGAAGGAGAGACCGTTTTTACAATATTGCACTCGATCACAAGAAACTTTACCGACGGTCATATTTTTGCTTATAAAAGCTAAAACAACCTTATGAAGCCTGCTCTTAATTTAGCTTTTAGTGATATGTGGGGATTTGAAGACTACCAGTTCAACCCTCATGATAATTACTTTACAGATTTGTTAGGCACTAAATTTAATATAGAAATCAACCAAGAAAAACCTGATCTTTTAATCTATTCAGTGTTCGGTGACACTTACAAGAACTATAAATGCAAAAAAATTCTTTTTTCAGGAGAAAACCTTGATGCAGGCAAAGGGCATCTTCCTCATTACGCTGATTCCGATGTTACCCTTTCCCACTATGAAGACCTTCCTAAGGAAGTTTTTATGCCTCTTTGGGTTATATTTGTCAACTGGTTTAAAAAAGAACAGCCGCGCCCGCTTCCAAGCAACCCTACCTATACAGTGGATTTAGACTTGATACAAAACAACCGGGAACGCTTTCTAAAAGAGCGCAAATTTTGTGCTTTTATTAACAACAATCAAATTGAAGACCGCATCAACTTATTCAAACTTCTCCACCAAAAAGAACATGTAGATAGCTTTGGTTACCTCTTTAACAACACCGGGAAAGCTTTAAGGGGATCCCAGCAGGACAAAGTCAAATTACTTGAGGATTATAAATTTACTATTGCTTTTGAAAATTCTTACCACCAAGGATATAACAGTGAAAAAATAACAGAACCCTTAGAGTCGGGGTGCATTCCTCTTTATAATGGAGGGGAAAGAGTTAAAGAGTATTTTAATCCCACAAGCTTCATTTATTACAAAGACTTCAAAGATATACAATCTTATGCCGAATATATTCTAAAGATTCACCGTGATCCCGACCTTTACGAGGAGATCGTTTTGTGTTCGCCGCTGAACTTAGAAAAAATCTATAACGACTTTGACCCTTCTGTAGTTTTAAATAAAACATTAGAAAAATTAAACCTATGAAACCAGTTTTGATAAAACAGCCCATAGGGATGGGTGATATATTTTTCACAATTAAGATTGCGCAGTCTTTTTTAGAGAAAGGTCATCAAGTTATCCACCCTGTTACCAAAGAGCTAAACTTTTTTAAAAATTGCTTAATAAACAATATTGAATATGTTTGCGTTGAAGACGATTTTGCCCACAAAAATCTCTATACAAGGGCACCGCAGGGCGCCATCACGGAACACGACTCCTGTATTGTAATAGCTACTGACGGAGCTGATTTCGCCAGCGAAGGTTGTGGAATTATGCTTTCAAAGTATCAGTTAGCAGGGATAAATTATCAAGACTGGGCTTCTTTTTTTAAATTCCAAAGAAACCGCGCAAAAGAAGAGGCTTTGTTAAAATATTTAGGCATCACCAAGGGAGATGAATTTATTTTAATAAATAAAAATATTGGATCTAAAGGGCACTCCAGCAGCTGGGATTTTCCTGTTCCAAATAAAAAAAAGGTGGTTGAGTCTCGACCCGTCGATGGCTTTAATTTGTTTGATTGGTGCGGCGTTTTACAAGAAGCTTCTGAGTTTCATATTATGGAGACCTCTTTATGTTATATTTTGGAAAAATTAGACCTAAAAGCTACAATATTCAAACTGTACCACCGCCAGTATAATCACCTAGGACAAAAAGGAAAATACAGCGTGGACCAATTTAAGCAAATGTATACCAAGCACCCTTGGGAACATTCAGAAGAGGCAATTTTACTATACAAGGAAGATTAAACATATGAACACCCAAACCCCATGGAACATCGACAGAGAAATACCTGAACTAAGAAAAGAATATTTTGAGAAAGAATTTCATGACTTTGACCTAGAGAAAGGGTATGACGATCGGGCTATCGAGTGGTTTAAAACTCATATTTTAACCGACTCTCTTTCTTTTTTTCCCACTAAAGAAAACCTTTTAGATGTGGGGTGTGCTAGCGGTTATTTTAGTCGCATTTTTAAAAAGTCTTTTAACACAGTAAAAGGAGTTGACTTTTGCGAGGTGCGCATTAATCACGCAAAGCAATATGAAAGCGAAGATTTAAAATTTCAATTAGCTGATCTTACTAAAATAGAGCACCTGAAAGCATTAAATCAAACGTTTGACAATTTTTACTCAAGCGCGGTTATTCCCCACATCAACTTAGCTGACAAAGTAAAAGTATTTGACAATCTTGCCTCCATCGCCAACCCGGGAGCTACTTTTGTTTTGTACGACGGGTATTCCGACAAGCCCACTAATATTCACGACGAATTTGTGGGCGTTTTCAATGAAAAATGGCTGAACAAAAACATTTCTTCGTGGCGAGTCGTAAACTGCGGGCATTTAGTACGAGATGTTTTCAGATATGTTCTAAAAAAAAGCGATGAAGCACCTAGATAACGTCACACTTCTTACAGCTGATGGGCTTAACCCAGAGCTCTGTAGATGCTTGTTAAATCATTGCTGTGAAAAAATCTCTTTCGAAAAGGTTAAATTAATTTCTTTTAAAAAACCTGAAGGGGAGCTAGGCTTTATTGAATTTTGCGAAATCCCCCAATTTAAGCACGATGTTCACGTTCAAACAAAAGGCTTTAATGGCTACAATGAATTTATAATTAATGATCTTTATAAATATGTAGACACAGAGTTTGTCCTTACCGTTCAAACCGACGGGTTCATCTCCAACCCTTCACTGTGGGACGACGATTTTCTTAAATACGATTATATTGGATCACCATGGTCAGCCTCTCATATTAAAGGGGCGACCCAGTGGGTGGACCCAAAAATATGCGATAACCCTCCCAATCTTGTAGGCAATGGTGGTTTTTCTTTAAGAAGCAAAGCAATGATAGAATTTACCACTCAATGCTCAAGAGAACTGCAAGGGCCCGAGGATGTTTATTGTTGTTTAAATAATTATGAATATTTTACCTCCCGTGGAATTAAATATGCTCCCGTGGAGGTTGCGAAGCGCTTTTCTCAAGATAATAACGGCAAAATTTGTTCGGATAGCTTTGGGTTTCACGGAAACAGAACCTATATTCACGAGGTTGTTGAATCGCCTCACCCTTTTTCCAAGCTTTATGATAAAAAGCAACAAATATAACTTTAAACAAATATGAAACCTACCGCATTAATAACAGGCTGTGGCGGACTACTCGGCAATCACTATTCTAGATTTTTACTTCAAAAAGGATATACAGTTATTGGCGTAGACGACCTATCTGGCAGCTATAAAGAGTACTTGCCTACTGGCGAGAATTTTTATTTTCACAAGCTGAAACTAGAAGAAAACCCCAACTCCTTAAGTAAGCTTTTTGAAGAGCACCAGCCCTCAACTGTCTATCATTTTGCGGCTTACGCGGCCGAAGGGTTGTCGCCTTTTATTCGTCGTTATAATTATACCAATAATGTTTTAGCTTCTGTCACGGTGATTAACAATTGCATAAAGTTTGGTTCTAAATTGGTTTTTACTTCCAGTATGGCTGTTTATGGTTCCCAAACACCGCCTTTTACAGAAGACTTAAACCCCTCTCCTTATGACCCTTATGGAATTGCTAAATATGCAGTTGAGATGGACATCAAACAAGCTGGTGATCACTTAGGATTACAATACTCTATTATTCGTCCTCATAATGTTGTTGGAATTTATCAAAATATTTGGGATAAATACAGAAATGTCATAGGCATTTTTATTAGGCGCACCCTCAACAAAGAGCCTATCCTTGTTTATGGAGATGGCGAGCAAACACGTGCTTTTTCTGATGTTAAATATTATATGGAACCATTTCATTTGCTTGAAAAAACCCAAGATGGCGAAACATTCAACATCGGAGCAGACAACTACTGGACCCTCAACCACGTGGCAGAGACAGTACAAAAAATTGGGGCAAAACATGGCTACAACAACACTATTAAACACGTTGAGCCGCGCCACGAGGTGAAGCACGCTCATTGTAACCACGACAAAGCAAAGACGATTCTCAAATTTAAAGACGAAACAGATTTGGAAACCCTTGTAGAATCTTTATTTTTATGGGCACAAGATCAGCCCCCCCAACCCATGCGCATCATGGAGTATGAGTTAACAGGCGGCATTTATGAGTACTGGAAATAAAATCCAAATGAAAGTAGCACTTAATTTATCAGGGCTCACCCGATGCCTGTCTTATAGTTGGCTTTTTATAGATAAGTATATACGACAACCCCTTAATGCAGATGTTTTTTTGCACACATGGGACTGTGACCATGGAGGATCAAAGGTTAGTGAAACCTTTAACGCACCTTCAATTTTCCCTGAAACCACCAAACAGGATTATATTGCCAAAGAAATAGTGCCAGCGCAAGCGGTGGTAGAATCATATAACGCGTTTGCGGAAGCGTTACACAGAACCGGCAGCGTCCCTATTCATCGCCAAAAGGAGGATGCTGTGTTATGGCGAAGCTCACCTGAAAATAATTCTTTGCCGGATTTGGATTTTGTTTTACCCACGTTAAGTAAATGGACAGCTCATTCTAGTTTCCCTATGTTTTATGGAATCCAGCAAGCAAATCTTTTGCGCCAAAAACATGAGAAGGAAAACAATATTCAGTACGATTTGGTAATCAGGTCTCGATTAGATTGCTTTTTCGAAAGAGAAATACCAGAGGCCGAAATAGAAAAGGCCCTGAAAGATGACACTCTTTTCGTAGCAGTTAACTGTTCTAAAGAGAATTATATCCACGATAATGTTACGGACGCATTCGCGTTTTCTACCCCCAAAACCATGGATGTGTATTGTAATACTTTTGATATTTATCAAGACAGCTCCAACCACGGTCTTTTATCGGAAACAGCCCTTCAACATCAGCTGAACATACATCAGATTCCAACAGAATGGTCTGACACCCGCTTCAAACTACCTTCTACATGGACCAACAAAGAAGTCTCTGTGGTTGGGTTTCATTAATAATGACAAAAACCATTTACAAGCCATGGGGTAAAGAAGTTTGGCTAGAGTTGAATGATCAATATTGCTATAAAAGAATCTATATTAATGCTGGCACGAAGACTAGCTATCAATACCACAACTTCAAACTGGAAACTAACTATATAATAGAAGGTGAGGCTGAGGTATGGCTTGAAAACAAAGAGGGCATTGTAGAAAAAAAGAAAATGTTCCCCGGGGACTACTTTACCATTCACCCCCCAAAAAAACATCGAGTTATCGCCCTAACAGATGTTATCCTCCAAGAAGTATCCACTCCTCACGTTGACGACGTTATTCGCATTGAAGATGACTCCGCAAGAGGGGATGGCAAAATAGAGCACGAGCACAATAGGCCCGCCTTGTGTATTTTAACCGCTGGACTAGGCAAAAGAATGGGCGGCATGACAGCTCATATTAACAAAGGGCTGCTTCCCCTTGATAATAAAGCCCTTATTTCCCACCTAATAGAGAAAACCCCATCAGACTATGAAATCGTTTTACCTCTAGGCTACAAAGGAGAAGTTATTAAAGAATATTGCGAGGCGGCTCACCCTAATAGAGATTTTATATTTGTAACCGTCGATAAATACGAAGGAGCTGGGACGGGCCCCGGCTACTCTATTTCCCAGTGTAAAAAACATTTGCAGCGTCCTTTTATTTGGGCTACAGCAGATGCTATTATTAATAACCCCCTCCCTCCTTTGCGCGCCGATTGGCTAGGGGTATACCCTACCGACATTCCTGAGCTTTATTCTACGGCGCAAATCCAAGATGGTAAAATTACAAGTTTTAAAAACAAAGAAACTAACGGTTACAAATATGCCTTCATAGGCGTTGCCGGAGTTTACGATTATAAAACCTTTTGGCAACAGATTGATATATCTAATGGAGAGATAGTAACCGCATACTATAACGTGGGCGCTTATAAAAGCATACATCCGGAACACTTTGACTGGTACGACGCTGGAACTATCGATAATTACCTTAAAGCTAGCCGCACCTCTAAGAACTACAGCATTCCTAAAACTAATGGGGAATTTTTATATAAAGTTAATAATAATTTTATTAAACTCTGTTCGGATCAAAAGTTTATTTCAGGACGGATTGCTCGCGCTAAACACCTAAACGGCTTATGCCCCGCTATTAACTACAAAGGGCAACACTTATATTCTTACAAATGGATAGAGGGAGAAACACTGTATGAACGCGACTCGCACGACACATGGAACAGCTTTTTATCTTTCGCTCAGGAAAAAATGTGGAAGCCTCACGACGTTAGCGACACCTCTTTTCAAGAGGTTTGTAAAAAGTTTTATTATGATAAAACGCATGAGCGCTTAGATTTGTTCTTATCCACTAGAGACAACCGCTTTAATGACCCCCACACAGTTAACGATGTGGACACCCCCCCTATTAAAACCCTGTTGAGCTCTGTAGACATGCGCCCACTTTATGAAGGGCTCCCCACTCAGCTTTTTCACGGAGATTTGCAATTCGATAATGTTATTTGCAGCGGTGACGACCTATTTTATTTGCTCGACTGGCGGCAGGACTTTGGGGGTTCATACACAGGTGATGTTTATTATGATTTAGCTAAGATGTATGGGGGCATCTTAATGTCCTATAAGCTCATGAAAGACACTTGCAACTTTTCATGTCGCTCCAGTAACCCGTCTACAAACATAAGCTTTAAACATAAAAGCACTAAAGAATTACAAAGTTTTCAGAGCACTTACGAAAGGTGGGTGCAATTAAATAATTACGATTTACACAAAGTAAAAATTATTACCGCTTTGATTTTTTTGAATATGGCCCCATTACATGAAAAAGAGTTTGGAGATTTGCTTTTTTTCAAATCAAAGCTCATGTTAAATGAGGTACTTCCATAAAATAGACAAAGACACCTTACTGTATGCGTCCTTTGCTAAAAAAGCAGGCAGTAAAGGATGTGCTTTCTTTAATGAGCTGTTTTTGCACCATCAAATAAATGCTATTTACAAATCTTTTTCAGTAGAGGATATTGAAGGGGCAATTAACGCAGCTAAAACACTCAACATCAAGGGCTTTGCTATCACGATGCCCTTTAAACAAGAGGCCTTAAAGCATATAAACGAGACATCTGAAGAGGTAAAAAAGATAAGGGCGGCTAACACAATTATTAACAAAGATAATTACCTCAAAGCCTATAACACTGATTATATAGCAGCTAAACAAGTATTAGGGGATTCTTTTAAAAAAAACTCAAGAAAAAAGCTTTATATATTAGGAGACGGGGGTTATTCTAAAGCTGTTCAATATGCCGCGAGCCTAGTGGGATTTCAATATGAGTTGATAACACGAAATAAATGGGAAGACATAAAAAACATCAAGAATAGCATTATATATAACTGCACGCCAGTTGAGCAGATTTCTGTTGACAGCTCCAACGGCTTTATCGATTGCGTAACTACCTCTCTTACCGGGCAACGCTTATCACGCATCCAAGCCGAACATCAATTCAAACTTTACACGGGAGCACAAACCTGAAGAAGTTGCCTAAATTTTTTATTTGTCCCGTCAGCAAAAATATAACTGATGCCGTTATCAATTTTTGCAAAACCCACGACACCCCCGTTGCGCTAATACCTTCGCGCCGCCAAGTAGAATGGGACGGGGGTTATGTAAACAACTGGACCACCGAATCTTTTGCGCAATATGCCGCATGGCTTCCTTTGCAAAGAGACCACGGAGGACCGGGACAAGGGTATAAGGACGATGACGGCTACCAGTCTTTGGAGCACGATTGTAAATATTTTGATTTAATCCATGTAGACCCATGGAAAAAATACCCTTCTTATAGTGATGGGTTGAAATGGACAATTGATATAATTAATTTTTGTTATCAGCGCAACCGTCACCTGTGGTACGAAATAGCAACAGAAGAGGCTTTGCGCCCCTTCACAGCGATGGAGTTAAAACAACTAATAGAAAACCTTCGCCAACACTTAAAACCTGAAATTTTCAAACAGATTAAATATGCGGTTGTCCAATCCGGAACCTCACTAAAAGAAAACATTAACACAGGTGCCTACAGTGAATACAAGCTCACAGAAATGCTAAAAGTGCTTAAACCTTATGGGCTACTCTCCAAAGAGCACAACGGGGACTACTTAGGAGGACCTTTGGTACAAGCCAAGATGAAAGCCGGACTAGATGCCATTAATATTGGCCCAGAATTTGGATTGGTTGAAACCCAAACTTACCTCGACGCTATTAAAGAAAGCAGTACACAACCCGACTTTTTTCTTACTTTGTTTTGGCAGCTGTGCTACGACAGTAAACGCTGGACAAGATGGGTGGATAAGGATTTTGATCCGCTGAAGAACCATACAAAACTTATTCAAATTTGCGGTCACTACGTTTTTTCTCACCCTGTTTTTGTTAATAAAATCAAAAATTCTTTCAAAGATATAGATAAAACAATCCAAACCAATATTATTAAACGCTTAGAAACCTATTATTATGAGTGACACTCGCCCTATTACTATATTTTGTGACATTGACGGCACCTTAGTGGAACACCATCCACCAAACATTAGCGCCCACCCGGGCAACTCACTAAAAATCCTCGCCAACACCATCAGTAAACTTACAGAATGGGACGCCAAAGGCTACAATATCATATTGACAAGCGGCAGAAAAGAAGGTATGAGAAAAGTGACAGAAGAACACCTAGCGGAAGTTGGAATTTTTTACGATCAGTTGGTCCTTGGAATAGGCGGTGGTGTCCGTTATTTGATTAATGACAGAAAATCCGATGGTAGGGAATCTGCTTTTGCTATTTGTTGTGAAAGAGACGGGGGAATAGGGGAAATAAATATCACTAATCAAGCACAATGATGAGAAAGAATCAAAGTTCCGAATGGGCTCCGCAAAAAAAATGGAACCCCTTTAACAGCGACAAACTCTTAACACAGGTTTATCGCTGGCGAAAAATCAAAGAAGGTCACCCAATACCACAACCCGCTTTAGTA
>Ga0080013_1001860_pt1 | contig 26573 bp, 41 predicted proteins | sample ETNvirenome_6_85_FD_69236 | JGI IMG/M metagenome (GOLD analysis project Ga0080013, IMG submission 69236) | Marine viral communities from the Pacific Ocean - ETNP_6_85 (SPADES assembly) (version 2) | ecosystem: Environmental > Aquatic > Marine > Oceanic | place: Pacific Ocean | collected 2013-06-19
CGTGTTAACCTCACCAATGCTAACCTCTCCGGTACCGACCTCCACCGCGCCAACCTCCACCGCGCCAGCCTCACCTATACCAACCTCACCGGTGCCAACCTCATCGGTACCAACCTCATCTGTGTCACTCTCACCGGTGCCAACCTCACCGAAGTCGATCTCACCGATATCAACTTCACCTATACCAACCTCACCAATGCTAACCTCTCCGGCACCGACCTCCGCCGTGCCAACCTCCACCGTGCCAACCTCCACCGCGCCGATCTCACCGATGCCAACCTCACCGATGCCAACCTCACCTACACCAACCTCACCGGTGCCAAATTTGGTCTTAACATCATCGATGCTGCGTCAATCTATTATGCCACCTTCTCCCAAGATGCCCTCATGTGGCTGATCCTCCGAAAAGATTGGGCCAAGGAGAAAGTTACTGTGACGATATCGTCGACAACTAAAAAAGAAAAAAGAAAAGATCAACAAAACACCAAGCATCACCAACTATTTCCCATGTAGAAGAACAAGCCTTGAATGTTAACAAGATGATTGTTGAAAGCAGGAAATCAACGTAGTTACACCTGCGGTCAAAAAGGGTTAAATGCCTAGACATAGAGGTGATCACATCAAACGCCCTAGAGTGTTTGGGTGTTAGAAACAAAACAAATCCTAGCTTGTCGCCACCCAACAAGGGAACTAGGGTGGGGACAAACAGGTCATTGAAGATAACAGCAATCAGACATCAGACATCAGACATCAGGCATCAGGCACTAGGAACACAGAACAGAGGCACAGAAGAACACGCAAAACAAATCAACGCCGGCTAAAAATAAAATATACATATAAGACCTAAGTGTCTAGACGAAAAGAAAGATCTAAACAAAAGATCAAAAGAAATAAGAAAAGAAGACACTAAACTACTCTCTAAAGAAACTAAAAAAGAAACATCAATCTATATTGTCTTATAACTCTCTTCTACTATAGGCATAGAAAAAAGAAAGAGTTTAGAAATTCTTAACACCTCGGAAAGATTTCGGTGTCTTGACGAAGGAATTCGCAGGGCCCGGCCCCGCCATACTTTTACTCGCAAACAAACCTCCAGTCCGTTGTTTCATTGGTGTCGCCAAGGTTTTAACACCTCGGAAAGGTGGCCGGCTTCGAATGTGGCTGAAGTTTGAAGCCATAGTGTTAGAGATATGGATATATGTCTTTAAAGGTGGATGTTTGATTGGTGGGGGGAGGATGAATTAAAAATAGAAAAATTGGCACGTAGGGGGGAAGAGGATGATTAATGGGTAGGAAGTAGGGGGGCGGGCCTAAAACCGCCCTCGAAAGCCATATCAGTGTACTTTTTTACATTTGAAACATTTATAACATATTTGAAACATATTTGAAACACATTTGAAACATTTGAAACACATTTGTAACAAAACTTTTTTGTTTTACCCGAATACCACAATCATATGCCACAAACAAATGAATAAAATATAATCCTCGTGCACATGAGTTAACATTTTCTGTTTAAATCGCATCCATCACTCCACCGCATTAACACATAATCAGGTGATGATCATATTGCGCGCGCCCTTTTGTTTATTTTGTTTAATTCATTACCTCATTTGCCAAATCGGAGTGAACCACCCAACATATCCAGATTTTAAAATTGTCACAAAATATATAAGAATTGGGCCAAATATTCATTGCTACGCAAAAACATATAAAAAGTTACTTCAACCCCCGCGAAACCGAGACAACTATAGTTCTCAACTCTCACCAGGGTAAAAACGCAAAAATACAAAAAACCCAAAATTCGGTGCGCTGCCTATCTCTCGGTGCTCATTAGGGTAACCGCCGCCTAACATTTTCATAAAAACGTCATGATCGTTCGCATTGTGCTGTTTTACGGCGAATATTTCAACACTTCGTTTTTCGAACCAAAGGGCATCACAATCTAATTCTTTAAATTTAACATCGAATATTTGTTATATGCCATAAACTCAACTAAAATATGCCAATGCGCGTTGCTCATTAATGTATTATACATCCCCAGTGCACGCAGGGCAATATTACCCGAGGAAGGCTTCGCAGTTTTACGTATGATTTTAGATCGATATTAACGTCGGTACTCCCTTTTAAAGGTATAATACAAACTAGGTTAAACCCGCGTTCTATAGCGCGATATTGAGACAACTATTGCTTTCAGCGCTCTAGAGAACAAATGCGTAAAATTATTAATAATCGCACATGTGACACATTTAGATTGTTTAATTTTAAACACGGTACTCAAAATCCGACGCTTAACGTTAACATCATTAATGTCGATATCGGATCCGACGCGACAATTAACATCTCGGAAAGATCTCGGTGTCTTGAAGAAAGGTAGAAAACGCAATACAGCAAAACACTAGTGTGCAAATAATCCTTTCATGTGGTATAATTATATTGTAAGGAATGAACAAATGCTAAGCGAAATTGAAGAGGCTCTCAACAATCTACCCAAAAAGGGCAGCACCGAGTTCCCTTGTGCTGGCTGGCTCGTGGAAAAAAACCTCCACGATTGGGCAATGGAGCTAGGTTACTTGACAGGTTGCATTTTTAAGAAGACCAAAGGTAAGGGTCCGTACGCAAAATTGCATTACAAGTTACTATTGGTAGGAACATGCCCATGGCAGTCTGTGAACGTAAGGTTCTACACCGCATCAGTGAAACATTGTTGGTAAGGAAAATTGAGCATGTCAAACATGCGCAAAGTAACTCAAGAAGAACTAGACCAAATTTTGGCAGATCATGCACTGTGGTTGGAAGATGATTCAGCCGGCGTACAAGCCAACCTCTCTCATACCAACCTCACCGCCGCCAAGCTTATCAATGCCAACTTCACCGATATAAATCTCACCGGTACCAGATTTGCATATGCCATCCTCACCGGTGCCAAATTTGGTCTTAACATCATCGATGCTGCGTCAATCTATCATGCCACCTTCTCAAAAGATGCACTCATATGGCTGATCCTTAGAGGCGATTGGGGCTGGGCGAAAGACACTGTGAAGATTGTCGACGACAACTAACACCTCGGAAAGACCTCGGTGTCTTGACGAAAGGTAGAAAACATGCGTGCCATAACTCAAGAAGAACTAAGTCAAATTTTGGCAGATCATGCATTGTGGTTGGATGATCAACGTACCGGTGAACGAGCCCAGTTGGAATATTCCAACCTCCACCGCGCCAACCTCCACCTCGCCAACCTCCACCGTGCCAACCTCCACCACGCCGCCCTCCACCGCGCCGAGCTCACCGATGCCAATCTCACCGGTGTCGACCTCTCCTATTCCAACCTTGTCGACACCAACCTTGCCGATGCCAACCTCACCGATGCCAACCTCTCCGGTGCCAACCTCTCCTATTCCAACCTTGTCGACACCAACCTCATCGGTGTCAACCTTGCCGGTGCCAACCTCACCGGTGTACACCTTGCCGGTGCCAAATTTGGTCTTAACATCATCGATGCTGCGTCAATCTATCATGCCACCTTCTCAAAAGATGCACTCATATGGCTGATCCTCAGAGACGATTGGGCCAAGGTAAAAGACACCGTGAAGATCGTCGACAACTAACACCTCGGAAAGACCTCGGTGTCTAGACGAAAGGTAGAAAACAACAAAACACTAGTGTGTAAAATTCTCCACTTTATGGTATAATATATATAGTGGAAGAAGGAATAAGCCAACCTCCATTAATGGGAGTCGTTATGAACATTAACATCAAAACCACTATTCCTTTTGGCACAAAGCTTTGTGATATTGAAGTACCAACCATCCTTAGGCAACGAATTAAGACCGGCATTGGGTACGTCGACGATGCCCTAGGGGGGAAGGGGTTTACCCCCACAATGGTTACCTTATTTACAGGCACCCCAGGTGCCGGTAAGACCACCATGTGCATGATCATTGCGGATTCGTTAGGAGAGTCCGATGACACAGTGGTGTTGTTCAACACCTCGGAAGAGTCGCTATATCAAACAAAGATGGTGAGCGAACGTCTCCGACTTCGTGGAAATTTCTATACCGGTGGTATGTGCCTCGTTCCGGAACTCCTCGAGGCAGCCGATAAAATTCGTTCATCCAACCCGGAAAAGGCGTTTTTTCTTATTGTTGACTCGTTACAGACACTTGATGACGGTAAGTATAATAATGGTGGTCGCACAAACCAAACGGCCATTCGGGCCATGGAAATGATCACCACGTGGTGTAAGGAAAACGCCACCAATGCAATCATCATTGGTCAAGTCAATAAAGGGGGGAAGATGGCAGGCTCAAATAAACTTAAGCATATGATTGACGCCCATATGCATCTCTCCGTGGAAACGCGCGACCATGAGCTTGCGGGGTGTCGAGTACTCGAGATGCTCAAGAATCGATTCGGTGGCAGTGGCCACACTTTCTTTTTGCGGCTCAATGCTAATGGGTTTAAAGAGATTGCACGCATTAGTGTCGACTAATTAGGTCCGGATAAAAAACATCATGAAGATCGTCGATAACTAACACCTCGGAAAGACCTCGGTGTCTTGACGAAAGGTAGAAAACATGTACGTCAACCCCTTACCGCATGTGTCAAACCCTAGGATGACACAAGGTGAACTAAGTCAAATTTTGGCAGATCATGCATTGTGGTTGGATAATGACCCAGCTGGTGTACAAGCCGATCTCGTCGACGCCAACCTCACCGGTATTGACCTCCCCTATGCCAACCTCTCCGGCGCCAACCTCTTCGATATTAACCTCTCCGGTGCTAACCTCTGCCGCGCCAACCTCCGCCGTGCCAACCTCATCGGTGCCAACCTCACCAATGTCTACCTCCCCCATACCAACCTCACCAATGCCAATCTCACCGACGCCGACCTCGCCGTTGCCTACCTTGCCGATGCCGACTGCACCGATGCCAACCTCACCAATGCCAACCTCTCCTATTCCAACCTCGCCGGTGCTAAATTTGGTTTTAACATCATCGATGCCAAGACAATCTATTATGCCACCTTCTCAAAAGATGCCCTCATGTGGCTGATCCTCCGAAGAGATTGGGCCGAGGTGAAAAACGACGTGAAGATCGTCAACAGTTAACATCTCGTCAAGACTTGACGAAAGATAGAAAACATGCGTATCATAACTCCAGAAAAACTAGACGATATCTTGGTCAAACATCTGCTGTGGTTGGATGATCAAAACGATGACGGTAAACGAGCCGTTCTCTTCCAGGTCAACCTATCTCATGCCGACCTCACCGATGTAAACCTCTCCGGCGCAAACCTTCGTGGTGTCAACCTCTCCGGTGCCAAGCTCTCCGATGCCAACCTCATCGGCGCCACCCTCATCGATACCAACCTCACCAATGCCAACCTCTCCGGCGCCAACCTCTCCGGTGCTGACCTCTCCTATGCCAACCTCTCCGGCGCCAAGCTCACCGATGCCGACCTCGCCGATGCCAACCTCCGCGGCGTCAACCTCTCCGACGCCAACCTCACCGATGTCGACCTCGCCGTTGCCTACCTTGCCGATGCCAACCTCTCTAATACCAACCTCTCTAATACCAAGCTCTCCGGTGCCAACCTCTCCTACACCAACCTCTTAGGTGCCAAATTTGGTCTTAACATCATTGATGCTACGTCAATCTATTATGCCACCTTCTCAAAAGATGCCCTCATGTGGCTGATCCCCAGAGACGATTGGGCCGAGGTAAGAGATACTTTAAAGATCGTCAACAACTAACACCTCGGAAAGACCTCGGTGTCTTGACAAAAGATAGAAAACATGCGCACCATAACTCAAGAAGAACTAAGTCAAATTTTGACAGATCATGTATTGTGGCTGAAAGATAACTCAATTGGTGAACGTGCCAACCTCACCGACGCCAACCTCACCGACGCCAACCTCACCAATGCTAACCTTGCCGATGCCAACCTCACCGATGCCAACCTCTTCGGTGCCAACCTCACCAATGCTAACCTCTCCGGCGCCAACCTCACCGGTGCCGACCTCACCAATGTACACCTCACCGGTGTCAACCTTGCCGGTGCCAACCTCTCCGATGCCGACCTCGCCGGTGCTAACCTTTCCGGCACCAACCTCTCCGATACCAACCTCTCTCATGCCTACCTCATCGGTGCCAAATTTGATATCAACATCATCAATGCTACGTCAATCTATTATGCCACCTTCTCAAAAGATGCCCTCATGTGGCTGATCCCCAGAGACGATTGGGCCAAGGTGAAAGACGCTGTGAAGATTATCGACAACTAACACCTTGGAAAGACCTAGGTGTCTTGGCGAAAGGTGGAAAATATGAGCAAAGTAACTCAAGAAGAACTAGACCAAATTTTGGCAGATCATGCATTGTGGTTAGATGATGACCCAATTGGTAAACGAGCCGATCTCTCTCATGCCGATCTCTCTCATGCCGATCTCTCTCATGCCAACCTCTCCGGCGCCAACTTCTTCGATGCCATCCTCACCGGTGTCAACCTTGCCGGTGTCAGCCTCTCCGGTGTCAACCTCGCCGATGCCAAATTTGGTCTTAACATCATCGATGCTGCGTCAATCTATTATGCCACCTTCTCAAAAGATGCATATGAGTGGCTGATTCCCAGAGACGATTGGGCCGAGGTAAAAGATACTTTAAAGATCGTCGGCAACTAAAAAAAGATCAACAAAACACTTAAGTGCAAATCTTTCCTACAATGCGGTATAGATATAATTGGTAGAAGAATATTGCATTCTTTTTTTAACTAAACTAATAAGGTAAGGTGGAAAATATGGGTAAAGTAACTCAAGAAGAACTGAACCAAATTTTGGCAGATCATGCATTGTGGTTGTATGATCAACGTACCGGTGAACGAGCCCAGCTGAAATATGCCGACCTCTCTAATACCAAGCTCTCCGGTGCCAACCTCACCGATGCCAACCTCTCCGGTGCCAACCTCTCCGGCACCAACCTCACCAGAGCCAACCTCACCAGAGCCGACCTCGTCAGCACCAACCTCTCCGGTGCCGACCTCACCGATGCCAACCTCCCCGGCGCCAACCCCCGCGGTGCCTTCCTCACCGATGCCAATCTCACCGGTGTCGACCTCTCCGACGGCGACCTCTCCTATGCCAACCTCTCCGGCACCAACCTCTCCGGCGCCACCCTCTCCGGCGCCACTCTCATCAACGCTGACTTCTCCGGCGCCAACCTCACCGATGCCGACCTCGCCGATGCCGACTTCTACCATGCCAACCTCACCGATGCCAACCTCTCCGGTGCCGATCTCGTCGATGCCCACCTCGCCGTTGCCTACCTTGCCGGTGCCGACTGCACCGATGCCAACCTCACCAATGCCAACCTCTCCTATTCCAACCTCGCCGGTGCTAAATTTGGTCTTAACATCATTGATGCTGCGTCAATCTATCGTGCCACCTTCTCAAAAGATGCATATGAGTGGCTGATCCTCAGAGACGATTGGGCCAAGGTGAAAGACGACGTGAAGATTGTCAACAATTAACAACTCGTCAAGACTTGACGAAAGGTGGAAAATATGGGTACCATAACTCAAGAAGTACTAGACCAAATTTTGGCAGATCATGCATTGTGGTTGGATGATCAACGTACCGGTGAACGAGCCCAGCTGAAATATGCCGACCTCTCTTATACCAAGCTCACCGATGCTAACCTCACCAATGCCAACCTCATCGATACCAACCTCACCGGTGTCGACCTCTCCGGTGCCAACCTCACCGGTGCCAACCTCACCGATGCCAACCTCTCCGATGCCGACCTCTTCGGTGCCGACCTCTCCGATGCCGACCTCTCCGGTGCCGACCTCTCCTATGCCTCCCTCCGCCGTGTCGAGCTCTCCGGTGCTCACCTCTCCTACGCCAACTTCACCGGTGCCAAATTTGGTCTTAACATCAATGATGTTAAGGCAATCGATCATGCCACCTTTTCTCAAGATGCATATGAGTGGCTGATCCTCAGAGACGATTGGGCCAAGGTAAAAGACACCGTGAAGATCGTCAACAATTAACAACTCGTCAAGACTTGACGAAAGGTGGAAAATATGGGCAAAGTAACTCAAGAAGAACTAGACCAAATTTTGGCAGATCATGCATTGTGGTTGTATGATCAACGTACCGGTGAACGAGCCCAGCTGAAATATGCCGACCTCTCTAATACCAAGCTCATCGATGCTAACCTCACCAATGCCAACCTCTACGGTGCCGACCTCATCAATACAAACCTCTCCGGCGCCAACCTCACCGGCGCCCACCTCTCCGGTGCCAACCTCATTAATGCAAACCTCTCCGGCGCCAACCTCACCGGTGTCAACCTCTCCTATGCCAACCTTCGCGGCGCCAACCTCACCGATGCCAACCTCTCCGACGCCAACCTCTTAGACGCCAACCTCACCGATGCCAACCTCTTAGGTGCCAAATTTGGTCTTAACATCATTGATGCTACGTCAATCTATTATGCCACCTTCTCAAAAGATGCACTTAAGTGGCTGATCCTCAGAGACGATTGGGCCGATGAGCGAGCCGTCGATCTCGTCGACCGATTGTACCTGGAGCGCTGGTTTTAGACTGACTGGTATCCAGAGCAAGGAAAGACCTCGGTGTCTTGACGAAAGGTAGAAAACGTGCGCAAAGTAACTCAAGAAGAACTGAACCAAATTTTGGCAGATCATGCATTGTGGTTGGTTGATCAACGTACCGGTGAACGTGCCCAGCTGAAATATGCCGACCTCTCTTATACCAAGCTCACCGATGCTAACCTCACCAATGCCAACCTCTACGGTGCCGACCTCATCAATACAAACCTCTCCGGCGCCAACCTCTCCTATGCCGACCTCTTCGGTGCCGACCTCTCCGGTGCCGACCTCTCCGGTGCCGACCTCTCCTATGCCAACCTTCGCGGCGCCAACCTCACCGATGCCAACCTCTCCGGTGCCAACCTCTCCGGTGCCAACCTCTCCTATTCCAACCTTGTCGACACCAACCTCATCGGTGTCGAGCTCTCCGGTGCTCACCTCTCCTACGCCAACTTCACAGGTGCCAAATTTGGTCTTAACATCAATGATGTTAAGGCAATCGATCATGCCACCTTTTCTCAAGATGCATTTGAGTGGCTGATCCTCAGAGGCGATTGGGCCAAGGTGAAAGACACTGTGAAGATTGTCGACAACTAACATCTCGGAAAGACCTTGGTGTCTAGACGAAAGGTAGAAAACAACAAAACACTCGAGTGCAAAATTTTCCACTTTATGGTATAATATATATAGTGGAAGAAGGAATAAGCCAACCTCCCCACCAGAGTACAAAATGACCAAGAGCCACCTCGACAAAATCGCAATCGTCACCGTCTCATTCAAGGGTCACGACTGGAACAACATCTTCACCGTCAAGAGCCCCACCGGGAGAGTAGTCAGACTCCGCTGCAATGGGCGGTGGCATGCGTTCAGCAAGGGGTTGCTCGAGCTTATCCAGGGCTACCACACCGCTAGCGCCGACGAATACCAGTGGGGCCAGGAAGTCCAGGTGAACATGACCTATCGCATGATGGCCGAAATCAAGGCCCACGCAGAAGCCTGAGACCTCACCGATGCCAACCTCACCGATGCCAACCTCGCTTTCAATGCGTTCCAACGCGCCATGGGCCCAATCTCACTACCGCCAACCTCTTGGGTGCCAAATTTGATGTTAACATCATCGATGCCAAGACAATCTATTATGCCACCTTCTCCCGAGATGCACTCGAGTGGCTGATCCTCAGAGACGATTGGGCCGAGGTAAGAGATACTGTGACGATCGTCAACAATTAACACCTCGGAAAGATCTCGGTGTCTTGACGAAAGGTAGAAAACATGCGTACCATAGAACTAAGTCAAATTTTGGCAGATCATGCATTGTGGCTAAAAGATAGCTCAATTGGTGAACGTGCTAACCTCTCCGGTGCCGACCTCACCGATGCCAACCTCCCCGGCGCCAACCCCCGCGGTGCCTTCCTCGCCGGTGCTAACCTCATCGGAGCCGATCTCACCGGCGCCAACCTCCGCGGTGTTGAGCTCTCCGGTGCCAAACTCACCAGAGCCGACCTCTCCGGCGCCAACCTCACCGATGCCAACCTCTCCGGTGCCAACCTCCGCGGTGCCAACCTCACCGGTGCCAACCTCACCAGAGCCGACCTCGTCAGCACCAACCTCTCCTATGCCAACCTCACCGATGCCAGCCTCGACCTCGCCAACCTCGGGGGTGCTCACCTCATCGATGCCAATCTCACCGGTGTCGACCTCTCCGGCGGCGACCTCTCCTACGCCAACCTCTCCGGCGCCAACCTCTCCGGCGCCAACCTCACCGATGCCGACCTCGCCGATGCCGACTTCTACCATGCCAACCTCACCGATACCACCCTCACCGATGCCAACCTCGTCGATGCCAACCTCGCCGGTGCCAAATTTGGTCTTAACATCATCGATGCTGCGTCAATCTATCATGCCACCTTCTCAAAAGATACCCTCATGTGGCTGATCCCCAGAGACGATTGGGCCAAGGTAAAAGACACCGTGAAGATCGTCAACAACTAACGCCTCGGAAAGATCTCGGTATCTTGACGAAAGGTAGAAAACAACAAAACACTCGAGTGCAAAATTTTCCACTTTATGGTATAATATATATAGTGGAAGAAGGAATAAGCCAACCTCCGTCTCGCGAGGACATTATGAACAAACATTTGGTAGCGCTGTTGATCAATGAGCCCTTTTGGGGAAGAATGTCGCGACTTATGACGAAGGTCCCGACGCCGCACCTGCCTACCGCAGGAGTGCTCGTTACCGAGGGTAATATTATCCTCAAATACAACCCAGAGTTCATTGCGCGGCTCGAAGAGGAGGGGCCGATGAAGGTGATCGGGCTTCTCAAACATGAGATTATGCATCTCGTGCTTGGACACTGTACAACCCGCGTACTTGATCATCACAAAATAGGTAATATCGCCATGGACTTGGCGATCAATTCAATTATTCCTTCGAAGGAACTTCCGGCGTGTGGCATCTGGCCGGGGAAAAAGGAACTCCTGGAGTCTGCAGATCCCATCCATCAATTGATGGGAAATTTCCCGGTCGGCAAATCGGCCGAATGGTATTACACTCGGCTTATGGCCGATCCCAATGTACAAGAGGCCATGACCAAAGACGATGGACTCGGCCTCTTCGGCGAGGGAATGGATTCTCATGATGAGTGGTCCCTCGACGGCGAAGGCATGGGCGCGGGTGGCGAGCTCGTACAGGGTGCCATAAAGGCTGCCTTAAGTGAGGCTGTCAAAAAATGCGATATCGCAGGCACTTGGGGTTCAATCCCCGAAGAGCTTCGCGGGACGCTACGAACCATGGTATCAAATCAAGTGGATTGGCGCAAGGTCCTACGCCAATGGGTAGGCATGACTCGTCGAGGAAATCGGGCGTCGACCTGGCGACGTATTAATAAAAGGTGCCCAGGTGCCATTACCGGATCAAGGAGGGGGTACACGTGTTCCCTGGTGACATATGTTGATCAGTCTGGGTCGGTCAACGACGCGGCCCAAACCCTTCTTTTTGGTGAACTTAATAGTCTGGCCAAGACCCGTACCATCGATCTCTATACCTTTGACACCGCGGTGGACGAGGCTTCAAAGATCACCGTGTCAAACGCCAAACAAGTGACACCTTTCCGAACCCGCAACGGTGGCACTGACTTTGAGGCCCCGATGAACCATGTACTAGCGCACAAAAAGATGTACGATGGGATGATCATTATGACTGATGGTATGGCACCCGATCCTGGTCCTCCCATTAGGGGTATTCGGCGATTGTGGGTGATCACCCCGGGATGTACCCTTAATTTTAAACCGCATGCTGGTGATCAAGTAATTACTCTATTGGCCTAACACCCGGGTGCAAAATTCCCCACTTTATGGTATAATATCTATAGTGGAGGAAGGAATAAGCCAACCTCCACTACATGGGAGCACTGATGGACATCAAAACCTTTTTGCATATTGCGCCGCTACTGCCTGCGGATCAAAGTGTTCTTCTCCGTGGCCCCACCGGGGTGGGAAAGAGTGCCATCATTCAGCAGGTTGGTAAGTCCTTGGGCCTCGAGGTCATCGATGTTCGCATGAGCATCATGACAGAAGGGGATATGGGAGGCATTCCGAATTTCGAAGCCATAAAGGATACCGGTGTGGCCTCGAACGCGCTATACGGGTGGTTCATTAGAGCCTGCAGGGAGCCGGTGGTGCTCTTTCTTGATGAAATTAATAGGGCAATGGTACCGGTGTTGCAGGGTGCCTTTCAATTGGTGCTAGACAGAGAGATGGGAAATTCTCCGGATGGCATGCCCTATAAGCTCCACCCCGGTACCCGGATCTTTGCCGCTGGGAATTTTGGCACAGAGTACGAGTCGGAGGATCTGGATCCCGCGATGCAGCGGAGATTCTTGGTGTGGGACCTTGATCCCACCTTTAGTGACTGGGCTAAATGGGGCCATGGCCAAATTGATGATATCATCATTGATTTTCTTCGGGCCTTCCCGGCTCATTTCCGAGTCGACCCGGCTCAGGTTGAACCCGGGACGATTTGCCCCAACCCGGCAGTGTGGGAACGGGTGAGTCGATGCCTCACCCATGCCAACATGGCACCGACCCAATGGGCCGGCTCTACGGCACCCATGGGGGCATATGCCATCAGCGTCGGGCTTGTTGGTCCGGAGGCATCGATTGCATTGATGGATTACATCAAAAATGTCGACCGACAGATTACCGCAGAGGACGTCCTCAAGCGCTGGGGCAAAGTCAAGAAGGATGTCGTAAATATGCCGACGTCGAAAAGATTTGCCCTCATTGACATGTTGGCCGAATGGTTGACCCATAACACCCTGACCCCGGCCATGGCGCGAAAGTTTGGCAACTTCGCCGATGTGCTTGAAGGGGAAGAGCTGGTCCATGCATGGACTTCAACGGTGGCATGCCGCAATTGCGATAATGTTACACTTATTCATGCGCAAATTGGATCCCGGGTACGGACAGAGGTGGCCGCGAGCCATTCAATGACGCCCAGTTGATCGGGTTCCTGGGGCTTATAAGCCCCAATCCCAATCCATTCCCCGCATTCCTAACCAGGGGCCAATCCCAATGCAACAACTGGGGGCAATTAATGAGTAGTCTACACCCAGGAGTAACCTTTTACGAAGACGATCGTGAAAAGGGGCCCTTTACAATTCGCATCGGTGGTACCAACGAGTTCGTGTCAGATATTGATCCTGACTGGGAGCGTTCATGGCCACCTGGTAAGGTCGATGCAGTCGAAGGTTGGGGAAACCGTAAGGCCCTAAAGTTTAACACCATGGATAAAGCTCTTGAAGCAGCAGATCAGGTTTATGACATTGAGGGATTCCACACCTCGATTGAGTTGGTACGATAATGAATATCTTACCCGATACGGTGTTGCGTAAATTAGCAGACCTAGATATCATTAAAAGTATGGCAGAAGGACGACGTTTACTTCGTAGCGGAGGAATTAAGATTGATGGAGAGACAATAAAAGAAAATGTTTCTCTTAAAGGTACAGAAACCATTAAGGTTGGTAAGGATTACTATGGTAATTCGTCGTCGGCGTCGTAATGACCAATGATCTGATTTTTGGCTGTTGATTGTAATAAGGGGGATAAAAATGAACACAGCACTACTGTGCGCCATCTTATTTTCTCAGTATTTAATTTGGCAAAAGTTAGTTGAGGACGAAGAATGAGTAATTCAAACTGTTTTTTTGGAGCAGTTGCTATCAAGCGCCGATTGGGGGGCAGATTAAAGTGGCGTTCCGGTTGGCATAAGGGTGGGTGGCAAGGCTTTCTCAATAGTCCCTGGGGTCATTTTCAAGTACAACTAGGCAACACTCTTTTGAGCTACAACCCCGATAAGGAGTCGTTGTCGGCTTGGCGTCAATTGTGGTTTCAGGGACACATAAAGAGAAGGAGAGCGAACGAAGAGATTCTTTTGGGCGCTATTTACGAACTACCACCACAAAACGACGCGACAGGGTGAGAGCTATGAGCGATGACACTCGGGCCGGACTGTTCAGTCGAGACCCGCACAAGAAGGACTGGGCCGAGGCCATCCAGTTCTTCAAGGATGAGCACGGCGTCGACCTGTCCGACATGGACTACAAGATCCAGGACACGCCGATTTACACGAACGGCATGCCCGCTCGTATGGACCCGCTGCTTTCTGCGGGGTCGCACACCAACCTAGGGTGGATCCGGCTGGCGACCCCGAAGCACCAGACCCGCGTGCAGAAGCACTACCAAGAGAAGTTTCCCGGGTCTGGCCCTCTCATCCCTCAAGGTCAGTTCTCCAGATCGATGATGGCCCACGAGCTCGCCCACGAGGCGTGGCTGCGAATGCCAGACGAGGCAACGAAGAGATACGCGACTAGCGAGTTCACCTCGGGCTTCATTCGCGCGCTCCCCGCCGACCATAAGAAACTGGTAAGCGGCGAAGAGAGGTTTGCTGAGACAGCAGGACACAGATTCGCTGATGACCATGTGTGGCGGGCACAGGCAGACCGGGAGCGCGCCGCCGCCGCCGAGGCAGGCATAGACATTCGGCCGGAGGAGTACCTCTCGCGCAGAGCACAGCGCCTAGCAGAGATCGAGGCTGAGAGAGAGAATCAGCTCGAACGCATCAGGTGGGAGGCTGTGAAGTCGGCGAAAGCTGCCGCTTATGAAGCCCGTGTGGCTGCTGCTGACCTTAAGTATCCTGTTCTTACACGTGAGGGGCCGAATGGATTACGTGAACTACTCGACGGATCTCATCGTTATGAGAAGGCACAGCGGACAGGCGTACAGATCAATGAGGCGGTAGTGCCAGAAGAATTGTTAGACCAGGCTGTGGCCAGTGAAGAGGTAGACGGCATGCAATATGCGCCAGTAGGCGATAAAATGATCGATATCGCCGCGTTGCATAAGCTAGTAGGCGAGCTAAAGGTTGCGCCGTTAGATGAATCGAAACTGCAAATCAAGAAGACCGCCTCGGACACCTTCTGGGGCGGGTTCGGCGACGAGCTAGAGAAGACCACTGCCCATGCTGGGTACGATGCTGGTGTGAGGAGAGCGAAAAATGAAAATCAAAAATAGTGAATTAAGAAATATTATCAAAGAAGAGTTAGACGCGATACTACGCGACCGAGTAGAAGTTAAAGTCGAAGATGGCGATTATAGAGTTGAGTTTCTCTTAAGTTTGGGCGGCGAAAGAATTGGTTATTTAAAAGCCAAATAGAAGATTTCATATATCCATTGCGAACTTAACTAGTGACCCTCATGATTCCGTGAAGTAAACAGGTGGTTGTTGGAAAAACAGAAATTTCTAGGATCCTTATTCTTTCCATCATACTATTTATAAGCAAGGAGATTTCATTATGAAGATTACTGAACGACAACTAAAGCAGCTTATTAAAGAAGAACTCGGAAGGGTTCTGGAGCAGAAAGCAGATCCACGCCTTATCCAATGGAACCGTGAACAGCTTGGTCACGTCAGAGGATCCAGGGCAGATGAATTTCTACAAGCAGTTAACAATATTTCATCTTTATTTAAGGAAATGGATGACACCGTATCTTCGGGCTTGGGTTGGAACGATACCCTAGATACCCCAGAAGATCACGAACAAGGCGAAAGAGACGAAGAGAACTGGAACCACGGGCTAGATAATATTGAAGTAAGCCCTGCCTATAGACAAGCTGTTGAAAGTTTAGTGGGAATGAAAGTAACCTTTAAGCCAGGCATATACGAACCCGGGCCCTATCCCATTATAGAAGTCGAAATGGACAGGCCCATCTGGGTCGCCCGTACACAATCTCTTATTAGGTTTTTCAAGCCAGGGAAAAGAGGGAGAAATCAACCTTTTCAGATCATGATCAGCGAAATGGGAATCGATTCAACTATGGCAAAAAAAATTACGGAGGTTAATTAACTATGAAAATCACCAAATCACAACTAAAGCAGCTTATCAAGGAAGAGTTAAAACAAGAAGGTTTTATGAGTGCGGTTGCTGATAAACTCGGCTATCAAAAGAAACCAACGAGTATGGAAGATCAAATCTCCGACATTATGGATCAGATTAAGGCTTTGGAGTACTGGGAAATACTAGACCAGATTCCATCGGGGTTGGCAGATGAAGTTGGGGAAGACGGCTCACCTGAACTGCGGCTATGGCATGCCGTTGAGGGTGTGTATGCAGCCTTTAATGAGTTAAGAGAGTCCCTTTTAACCTCATTAAACGCTTTGGAGTAAGTGGTGAAACTATTACTTGAAAGTTGGCGACAATATCTAAATGAAGAGGTTAAGTACAAAAAAGTATCAGATGAAATATTTCTTCATTTTACAACTCCCGAGAGGGCAGAAAGTATAAAGGAGACGGAGAGACTCCTGAAAAAGCCGGAAGGCATAACCAAATTCGGGACTGACACAATTGATGCTATCTCATTAATATGGGGTGAGTACGTTCCCGGCGTTCAAACAACACATTATGGAGAAGGCACAGAATTAGTTGGGGTTGAGTTTAAAACTAATATTCCTCCTAGTTATGGATATGTCGAGGAAGTAAAGTGGCATCTCGATGAACTACCCGTTAAAGATGTAAAGATTCTTTCTTTTGAGAAAGCAGTAGAAAAAATAAACAACGCACCAGAGGAAATTGATGAAATGGGTATGGTAAAGTACACAAATGAAACTAATACTTGAAAACTGGAGACAATACTTGAACGAGGAAGAGGAAAAACAGAAATTTTTAGGATCCTTATCCTTTCCATCATACTATTTATAAGCAAGGAGATTTCATTATGAAGATTACTGAACGACAACTTAGAAAGATTATTAAAGCAGCGCTTACCCTAGAGATGTTTGATACCGGATCTGCTGGTGATGAGGTGGGAGGTACTTCCTTGGAAGATAAGAAAAAACAGTGCGCCACCGCAGGCGGAACGTGGGTGGAAGGCGAAAAAGACGATACTGGAAAAATGCTGGGAGGCTATTGCAATATGGAGGAATGACCTGGTCCGTCTATCTCCTTCGCAAAGATGAGGAAATGAAAGCAATTAATTGCTACAGGAAAGCAAAGAATGAGCGATAACCGCCCAAAGACCTACAAAGGGAAGCAGGTGGAATACCGAGGCGAGATTTCTGATAGAGAACCTTTCACGGGCAAAGAAGAAGGAATCTATTATTTGATTTCCACTGGGTCTGCCTACTGTTACTATGACGGCGTTGGATCGCTTGATTTGCAGTTTAAACCCAACCCACACAATCCAGAGGTGGCGAATATGAAACCCTGTTGGTATAGTGAGTTGAAGGAGAGAGAAGGATGAAAATCGGTGATAGAGTAAAAGACTGTCTCTATACCGCCAATTCCGACGGCAGAGGTATTGGAACAATAACAGAAATTATTCCTTTAGACTACCCAGTTCCAGACAGAGATGAACAGCATTTCAACTATTGTTGTATGGTTCGTTGGGATAAGCCATTAGAAGACTTTTGTAGATGGTACGAAGATCCCCACATCAGCCAAGATTCCTTGCTAGATGTTAAGCTATTGGAGAGCGAAGAATGATTACAATCGCTAATGGCGAGGTTCAGATACTCAAAAGTCTATATGATTATTACTACAATCCTGCCAAAACTTGGTGGCAAGAACCAGAGGCAGAAAAGATTTGGAGAGAGTTGATAGAAGCAATCCCAGAACTTGCCGAACTTATTGAGGAGAGCGAAGAATGAACCTTACATCTCAAGATATTAATGATTTGATGGATGTCGTTGGTAATCGCATTGACGACCTCTCTGACGCTGGACTTGCATACACTGATGACGGAGACACTGACGAAACCAAGAGGCTGTACAGCTTATACAGCAAACTGAAGGCATTATCCGAGGAGAGCGAAGAATGAGAAAATGTAAGTTTATCCGGTCTACCAACACCCATACTCCTTCGGACCACATAATAAATTCTATCTTTGTCCCCACACCAACCTCCACTTTCGGAGGGTGGGCGAGACACCAGTGGCTAAAAAGCTACTTTGGTCAAGAGTGCGCTGTCGTAGGAAAAGAGATGTGGAACTTGCTTGTTGAAAGATATGAGGTCAAGGTGTTGATAGAAGATGATGGCGTGTTCTGGGTGGAGGGATAATCATGGCACTAGTAGTTGAGAAGAGACCAGACGAGTCTTGGAGAGACGCAGTTGTCCGTTACGCAGAGCCCTGGGGTCTCACAGACGACGCACTAGAGACTTTCGACCGACTCATCGGGGCAGATACGTCAGAGGGCGAGGCGGCTTGGTGTGCCCTGTACGATTGGGATTTGCTTGACTACAGAGCCTCAACGGAGTGTTTGCCTTGTGGACATCCCGTAACAGATGACCCTGCGTATGACGACCCAAATCCAGGTGCCACACATTATTGTGTTAGTTGCGCCAAGGAGAGCGATGGCATTGTCGCGGGCGATCTGGCGCTGCGTCTCGGCGTCGAGCTTGTTGAGGAGAGCGAAGAATGAAACTTGTAAGAAAACTCAGAGCAGCATTTGAAGAAGCCAAGAAGCGCGACCGTTCTTTTGAGAGGGCTCTGCATTTTAGGGCAGATATGCTTAAACTCGAAAAAGAGTTGTTCGAAGCACTTGTTTCCAAGGAGAACGAAGAATGACAAACAAAGAAGCTTTAATAAAAACATTTATATGGAGACTCTTAATAGCTGTTCCATTAAGTTTTATTCTAACTTATCTATATTTTGATGAGTTCTATAAATCTCTAGAACTCACTATTGTAATTCACCTTATTAGCACAGTATTATATTATTTGTATGACATGTTTTGGTTTAATGGTGACAAACTTACTTTTTGGATGAAAACTGTGTGGCGAAAATCTAAAATAGAATAAAATTCACTTTAAATTTCGTTTTATGCCTCATTATGCGACTATTTATGTTGTATAGGGGCATTTTTTTATGAATAAATTATTTGAGAGTTGGCGTAAATATGTGAATGAGAGAGATAATGTCATTCAATTTCCTTCTTCGACGCCTGACGAAGGAACAGATGTAAAAGATTTTTTGTTTACTCCTCAAAAGCTTGAACAATTGAATGCTTCGATGGCAAAAATTGTTGATGCCGCCAAGAATATTCTTGGCGCAGAAGGCGAAGCACCGTATCTTACAGAGGAAGATTTTCAAGAACAAGAAATGCGAATGGTTGCTGAAATTTCTAAAGCAGAATTAAAAAGGCAAAAGAAAGCAGCAAGAGAGAAGGCTGAAGAGGAATTCCTAAGCCAATATCAAAAAGATTTAGAAGGGATTCAGAGTATCACTGCTCTCCCAGAAGACCCGCTAACCGCTGATGAAAGAGCGTTCGTTGAAAAATATTGGAAAGAGTTGAAAATAAACCCCAAGTTCAAAGATGCAGTGAATCATGGGCAGCTTCAGCTTCGAATAACATATTTTGGTCGTGCAGGGGAGCAAGAAAGAGCCAAGAAAACAAGAATCGCTAGAGGCATGTCGAGCCTGAAGATAGGCACTGTTCCGCTTGAAAAGGGATTGGGTAGGATGACCGCTGCTGATTTTGAAACAGCAGAGATTGTCATGCCCATTAGTGAAGAAGTTCTTAAAGACTTTCGGGTTCTTGTCGAGAAAACAAAAAACACTGGTACAATATATGAAGAAGCAAGAGACTGGTATCACAATATTCGTGGGTTAATGGACAGAGAAACCCCAACCGATAGAGATGCGACCCTCCTTGGTCTATTGATTGCGACATATTCTCCAAGAGCCAAGTTTGCGCTCAATTTGGCTGAAGCTGTTTTTATGTATAAGGCGGTGCAAAAAGATGTTTCTGAAGGCAAGGAAGAACAATTAAGGGATTACATTCATTCTTTTCCCAAGAAAGAAAAAGGAGATAAAGGTAGCCCGCGCGGATTTACTAAAGCACATAAAGTTCCTAACTTCGCCCTTAATCTTATTGCTCCCAACCTTGCAGGTGAGCGCGATGAATTCGGAGAAATAGTTTATAACGATATGTATGAATGGAACTCCACCATTGATACATGGATGATTGATGCCTTTTATCCGTTTCTTAGAAAAGCCTCGACAGCCGATGAGTGGTCAACGATAAAAGGCAATCTAATGTCGGATGTAGTCTCTTATCGTTATATGGCGCATCTTGTCGCGCAAGAAGCGAAAAAGCTTAAGATTCTTCCTCATGAGTTGCAGGCTATAATTTGGGTTGCCTCCCAAATAAGACAAACAGGAAAAACCTCTCTTGGAGTAACAACCCAATTTGCTTTCAATCAAATAAGAGAAGCCATTAGTAACATTCATGAGATTAATAATGGTCTGAAGGAATTAAGTGATTTGGAGAAAGAAGGCTGGCTTGGCACAATTATTAAGACAATTGATGAGAAGGGGTTTCCGGAGGCGTCTCAATATATTCTTGAGCCGAAAAAGGGTGTTCGGAGTATCGCAATGAGCGGCAAGAAGGGCAGTGAGTTTAAATATTTTCCAGGTCCACCTAAAAAGAAGAAGAAAAATGTGGAAGAACGTATTGATAAGGAAGGTCGGGCTTACATTCCAAAAAATCAAGGTAAAAAGAATGAGTACAGAGTTTATTATGATCCCGATAAGTACGAAACATGGTTTATGGATCCAAAATTTTCTGGCTTAAACACATGGTACGTGATGAACAATGTGATACAAATGAACGCTGGCAAATTCAGCAATCTGCATGATAGTATTCTTCTTTATCTTGATCCAGACTTCTCAACCGACACGGCTGTTCAATATATCCTCGGACGTTTTGATCCAGAAGCTAAAAAGCCCGGTAAATACTTCTTAAAAGAGATTGAAAAGATTGCTGAAGAATTAAGGAGACGTTAAAAAAAAAAAAATGAAACTCCTACTTGAAAACTGGCGAAAATACCTAAACGAAGAAGACCTGCCGGCTAGTGAATGGGTTAAGATAAACTTGGAAACCCTTGAACCCGAGAAGCTAGAACGTATCTGGACGATGTATACCAACACATATTTGAACATGGGAATGGACCTGAGCGTCGAGGATGCGTCCGGACTCACGAAATACAATGGAGTATTCCTTGTTGATGTTGATACCCCTCCAGACGGCATCTCAGACGCCTTTATCCTATATAAAGAAACAGATTTTGGAAACAAGATCGCGCTGCTTGGAACATGCCAAGTAGAGAATTGTAGAGCTAAAAAAGACGCAGCAAGAACGCTTGTTAAAAAGATGTTTGAACTGCTTAAGGGCGGTGACTATTTCATCGAGGCAGGAATGAAGATTGAGGAGATCCTTAGAGACCCCCGTTCAGGTGTCCCTTTTGTCTGCGATAAAATAAAGATCGAGCAGTTTTTGGGTGGTAAGCTTATTGAGTTCTTGGATGACTGCTACTACAAGAGAAGGTTGGCTATGGCTTCATCCATAGTAACCAAGCGGATCTACGGGAGTTTTGGGTGATGAAATGATGATGTTGGCTATACCATATAATAACATTAATAATGTTTTATAACCTCTCAATACTATTTATTGTGCGAAGCTTATAACGAAAGATAGACGAGAATATCTGGAGAAACTATTATGGAACTATTGCTTGAAAACTGGCGAAAGTATTTGAAAGAATACGCCAGACCCGCATCTGACCCCTCGAAAGTTAGGGTGGTTTCAGATATATTATACTATTTTACAGAAGGTGGAAGACTTTTTTTAGTGGCTGAGTTTGAACAGTTTATTGGTGGACCTAAAATGAAATTTGGCTTTTATAGCTCTCGTGGAGAAAGTGTTCCCGGCACCGAAGGCTCCGCAGGTACATGGCAACCCGCAGTGGGCATAAAAGAGGATAGCGGCTGGATCATGAAAATACCGGGAAAATATCCCCACCCGAAGAGCCTTTTGGCGATGGTCGGTCATGAACTTGGTAAAAAAGTCCCAGCAGACAAACAAATGGAATTACGGATGGCTGGGAAAAGCGAGTTTACCACTGTAACTAAGGGACAGAGAGGTGCTCGCCTCCCACGAGAGGGCGAGGAGCAAAGAAGAAAAGAAGAAATCAATAAACAAATTAAAGACATAAATCAGATGTTTGAATCTCATGGAGTATATGATATAGCTCCCGAGACCGCAAGCGGGGGGGCGATAGCATGAAACTCATACTTGAAAACTGGCGAAAGTATCTCGATGAAGAAGAGATAATACAAAAATGGGCTCAAGCCACTGGCATGTCCCCGGAAGAACTTAGGGAAGGCATTTCCAGAAGAGATTTTCTGCGTGGCTTGGGGGGTGCGGCAGACATTCATAGCCAAGAGTACGAAGCTCGTTACGGCGCCCAACCGGGTGATCACGATGAGCTGATGACACACCTTCAAAAGCACCTCGCGAAACCTATCGAGGAAAAGAGGTCGCGGGGTAAAAAAACAAAAAAAATCTTGTACCACATAGGGAAGCTTCCTGCGCAACCCCGAGAGAAGCTGAAATGGTTTACGGAATTCGACGCTGAAGCCATCGATCCAAAGACTGGTGAGAAGGGTGATATCGTACGAGTGGGAAGAGATGATTCTTGGAAGCGCCCGTGGCTTAAAAGCCCAGTGAAGTCAGGCGTTTTTCTGACGCCGAACCCTATTGACATCGCCCAATATCACGGGAGGAGTGGGAACGTATACACTTACAAAGTTCCACAGTGGGTGATAGCGCAATCTGGTGGTCTTCACCGATACGATCATGGATCCGAGGTTCTCATTCCGGAAGACGTGTGGGATGAAGCAGGAAGCAAAATAGAGTTTTTGGGTAAGAGCATGTCCCAAAATGAGTTGTGGGAAAAAATCGAAAAATTACAAACAGACCGATCCCACCGTCGGGGACACGAGTCAACCAAAAAACCGGGATGGATGTCTGATGAGGAGTGGGAACGACACAACGCAGGAACTTTACACCGAGGTTACGTGGGTGGGTTGCGATCTACGAAGCTTCCCAAGAGTGCCATTCAGATGATGAAGCCCCAACAAAGGATCGAAGCGTTGGTAGCTTTTGAAAAGGAGTATGAAACCCACCCAGATCAAGCGCTGTTCGGACAATGGGCCGCATCTGCTAAAAGAAAAGGAATAAAGATACCAGATCTTACTTTTCAACCGAGCGAACAAGATGCGAAGATCATCGCGTTGCTTAAGAAGTACATAAACGAGGGATCGCTTCGCGAGTATGTACGCGGACTTCTGGTAGAAGCAAACTATTTATGATATACAGACGGAGATTGATAGATGAAAAAATTATTTGAGAACTTTAAAAATTTTATTATAGAAGGGGAAGTTGTTCCTTTTAGAAAACCTTATGATATGGATAAATGGGAACAATTTATTCAAGAGCTTATCGCTCTTTCAGCTACATATGGTTTTCAAGATCTACAAACTGATTACGACAATTATGGTCAATTATATATAACAGTTTATACTAATTTAATTAAAGGGCAAGATTTGGCAGATAAAGCTGAAGGAGTTCCTTCTGTTATTGGAAAACCTCCAGATATGCCTGAAGAAAATAAGCTTTATTGGATGACAGACGAAGATTTTGAAGACCCTCAAGAGTTTAAATATCACTGGGAGAAAGAAGAAGAAGAAGATTAATGAAACTCCTACTTGAAAATTGGCGACAGTATCTGAGCGAGGGCGAAAATACAATCTATTATTGGCAAACTAAAGGTGCCTGGAAAGGTGGTTTGGGCGCCCCAGTACCCAAAGCAATACCGCGTGAAACTAAAATTGAAGCGATCTTTGAAGAAGTCCGAAAAACAAAGTTTCCAGACCGCCCCAGTCGCTTAAATTGCGTGTTTCTGTGTGAAAACTTGCAAGGTTGGTCTGGAAAAAGCTTTTGCCGAGATAGAAAAAAAGATTTATATGGCGAGCTTGTTGAGACATACGAAGTGAGTCTTCAAGGTGATTATAGGTTCCACAAAACAGACGCAGAATATTGGACTGAAGCAAGAAGGAGATATGACGAAAATCCTGACGAAGAGATGGTAAAATCTTGGGCAGAGTCGTATTGGAATCCCAAGGGCTCTATCAATTTTGGAGAGATAATGGTTGAGCCGCCAGAAGCAGCAATAATAATAAGAAAACATGAATCATGAAACTCCTACTTGAAAACTGGCGGAAATATTTAAATGAGAATGTTTTTTATGTAGATATAGAACGTTTGTTGCCTTCTCAAGAGCAGGGTCACGGAAAAGGGCATCTATGTCCGAGTCCTGAATGTGAGGATACCCTTCAAGCCAAAATATCTGATATTGAATCCGGAAATATAGAGCCTCTAGAGGTAAGCAACAAGAAGCCTATTAGACCATATCGTATCCAGAGTCTTCCCGTGGGCAAAGGACCGAAATCAGATGTTGATGAGCCTTTTTACTTTGTGCTGGATGGGCACCATCGCTTGGAGGCGGCAAAGCTCATGGGGATCGATAAGCTTCCCGTCTTTCTAACTCCAGAGGATGTAGAATGAAACTCCTACTTGAAAACTGGCGACGTTATTTGAATGAGGAAAAAGTGCCCGAGGTTTTATACCACGGCACTAGTGCCACCCAATACGAGCGAATAAAAAATAATGGATATAATGTAGATGACTTCTATCTTGCCGATACCAGTGATAAATCTGCTGATTATGCCGAAAAACAATCTGTTGCCGATGGAAGTGAAGAATCTATAATTCTAACAATAGACACAAATAGGCTTGATGGTGATATAAGGATAGACCCCGGTTCAAACCCAGAAGAATGGGAATATGATATGGGTCAATGGGTTTTTACTGGTAACATAGAAAACGCTATTGTTGGCGAGGAAAAATGGTAAATGAAACTCCTACTTGAAAACTGGCGTCAATATCTGAACGAGGGCGAATCAATTTTCGACTACAGTGTTCAGCCAGATGAAAAGGTGTTTTTGGCTCACGAGCCCTTCGGTGAAATGAGAACCATAGAGACTGGTCAGCAAAAAACAGGCTATAAACCCCGTGGTCTCTGGTATGGGTGTGGCGATGAATGGTTAGCATGGTCAAGAAGAGAATTGCCATCAGATTATAGTAACAGCATAAAGCACATCTACAGAATTGAACTTGATTATGCAACAATTGGTGACCATTCAGCTTATGATCGAGTGCTAAGGATAAGTACATATGAAGAACTGAGGAGCTTTGACGATGATTTTGGGGCAGGAGGAAGTGATTTTTCGCGATTGAGTCATGACTACATTGATCGGTTAATTGACTGGAAGCGGGTTTCTAGAGACTACGGCGGTATAGAAATATGCCCTTATCAAATGGACGCACACACAACCCACGATTGGTATTACCGTTGGGACGTGGCTTCTGGCTGTATCTGGGACAAGGGGACAATCAAAAATATCGAGTTGCTTGGTTCAAGACAGGGAATGACAACATGAAACTCCTACTTGAAATCCTGCAAAAGCATTTAAAAAAGCAAAATGAAACCTACCTTGAACATATGTTCGGCGCATTAAGAATAAGTTTTTTGCTATTCTTCTTGTCTATAAGGTGTTTTATCCATTCATTTATACCTTTTCTGTTTATGAACGCAGTATCATCGAGGCTTGATTACTTAAATAAGATTGTGAGGAGATAAATCGGCTAAACTCACAAATCCATAACATAGGAACAACATTCCTAGAAATCTAAAAGTAGATGTGTCTTTAGTAGAAGTAGCACTATATATTTATAGAAGCATCGAGCGAGAGGAAATAACAAACTTCCGGGGGGAATATGCATTGTATAGATTTTTATTTCTTTTAGTTTTAATAGGATGCAATCAAGAATACGACATTGTAAACGACGGCAAGAACCCTAATGCGATTGTGGTTGCCGATACATCAACTCCTGACTCTGGGTTCCCTCCTACAACGGTTGACACACCATATACTATCGATACAGGCGATGACCCGGAACTAGAGCTTCCTACGTGGCCAGAAATGCTGGTTACTCCGGAGTTCTATGACTTTGGAGAGTTGAAAATAAATTGTTCTGACGAGTATGAAGCAACAATATCAAGTGTTGGAACAGAACCACTTATTGTGGAAAGCTGGATATACAATGAAACTGCTGGGCTGACTATGGAAACGGATATTGAGTTGCCGCTTACTTTAGCCCCCGGTGAAGAGGCAACCATTAAGTTTATCTACGAAGAAGACGACCTGTTCGCTGATAGGGGTCGGCTTTATATCGATTCTAATGACTTTATGGACCCAACCCAACTGATTTCACACGATGGTCAGGGCGTTCCCACAGGAACTCAGACAGACAATTTCTCTCAGGGCGGCGAGAGCAAAGCTGATATTCTTTTTGTCATAGATAATTCCTGTTCAATGGGAAATGAGCAAGAAGCATTAGGTGAAAACTCTGATTTATTTATCCGAAATCTTATGGATTCGGACGTTGATTTCCAAATAGCAGTCATTACTACGGATAGTACTGCTTTAAGAGGCGGA
>Ga0080013_1000209_pt1 | contig 26556 bp, 27 predicted proteins | sample ETNvirenome_6_85_FD_69236 | JGI IMG/M metagenome (GOLD analysis project Ga0080013, IMG submission 69236) | Marine viral communities from the Pacific Ocean - ETNP_6_85 (SPADES assembly) (version 2) | ecosystem: Environmental > Aquatic > Marine > Oceanic | place: Pacific Ocean | collected 2013-06-19
ACCGGTACGGTTTCTGAGTGGTATGAGACTCTGATTGAGACCATCAATGATGTGTCCGCTCAGATTCATCGTAAGACGCTTCGGGGTGGGGCTAACTTCCTGGTGACTTCGCCAGAGGTTGCTAACATCCTTGAGTTCACGGCTGGCTTCCGGGCTTCCGTGACGGCTGATGAAGACCGTGGTACCGTTGGTGCCGTTAAGGTTGGTTCCATGTCGAAGAAGTGGGATGTCTATGTTGACCCCTACTTCCCGCGTAACCTCGTGCTGGTTGGCCGTAAGGGTGGCTCGTTCCTTGAGAGCGGCTACGTTTACGCTCCATACGTTCCGCTACAGGTCACTCCCACGATCTTCGGTACTGAGGACTTCGTGCCCCGTAAGGGTGTCATGACTCGGTACGCCAAGAAGATGGTGCGCCCTGACATGTACGGCCTTGTGGTTGTGCGCGGCCTCCTCGGTGAGTCTGGCGCAAGCTGATAAACCTTAGAGTCTAAGACTTAAAGCCCTGCCTTGAAAAAGGTGGGGCTTTTTGTTCTTTTACTTTTGGAGGGCACTATTTATAAGAGAAGAGAGAGGGCAGAATGCCCCCAAGACTAAAAATAAGAGGAGATTATTAATATGTCTAAAATAGGAAGGTATTCTGCACAGAGAAGAAAAATTGAACAAGTCACTGCTGACAAAACCGTCGAGGTATCAGATTGTGGTACTGTCTTCTTTGTAAACCCGGCAGCAGCTACAACCCTTACTTTACCAAGTCCGTCCAGTGCTGGAAATGGTTGGTGGTGCAGGGTAGTTGTCCATGAAAGTGCGGCGGCTACGGCTGGCGATTTAAGTCACGCTGTTAATGTTAGTATGAGTGGGGAAGTTGTTTTAGGGCAGGTTGCCGCTGCTGATGGAGGCGCTGGTGATATGGCTGTGTCGGGTGATGATTTCTTCAACTTTACAGCCGCTGCGTCTGGTGGCGACATGGCTGAGTTTATGACAGACGGAACCCGCTGGTATGTTTGGGGCGTTGTTCAAGACGCTAGTGATGGTGACGCTCGTTTCCATACTGCTGCTGAGTAATTTAATCTCCTCAATATTAAGACTAAGCTCACTTCGGTGGGCTTTTTCTATTTGAAACTAATTACTATATCGTAAAGGAGTCTGTTATGGGCAAAAAGAGAAGAATGAGGAGCTATCCTCAGAAGTTTGGTAGGAAGTTCGCATCACATCCGTATGCAAGAGCGCAGGCTAAACTTAGAGAAATTAAAGAAGAAGCTATGGCTGACGGAGTTATAACCGCAGAAGAGAAACTTAAGATCGCAGCAGCAGAAGCTGAGGTTGAGTCTCTGACGCCCGTTCTGGACGCTGTAACTGAGGAACTGGTGCCAGAGCCCGTCGTGGAAGAGGTGGCCCCTGAGCCTGCCGTAGAGGAGCCGGTGGTTGAGGAAGAGGCCCCAGAGCCCATCGTGGAGCCCCCCGTGGCAGAGGTGCCTGTGGTCACAGAAAAACCTAAGCGACGTAAACCCCGTAGGACTGCTGCCAAAAAGCCCACTACCAGAAAACGAACTACTAAAAAGAAGGTCGAGAACAAAGAATAATATTCTCTATATAAAGCAAGCCTCCAGTATAGCTGGGGGTTTTGTTTTATCTAAACTAATTACTATGTGTTAGGAGAATATATGAATGGCAAGTACAATTACAAGCGCAACATTGAAGGTTGTCATATCTGAACAGATCATTCTGAACGGCAGAGATCAGGGCTCCAAGAATACATTAAGTATTAGTAGTGTAAACGAGGTGTCCAAGAGGATTACCACAGTAACAACCTCAAAGCATGAAATACTTAGTTTCTCTGGTACAATGGGAAAAGGAAACTATATTCTTGCAGATATGAGGTATATAAGGTTTACGAATCTCGATGACACAAACCATCTGTTTTTGATTTTTAAGAACGAAGACAATGATGAATTTATAGTGAAATTGGATAAGGGCCAGTCTTTTATTTATAATGGTGACTTGGCCGGTGGCGATAATGACACCATGGAGGCGTTGACCGCTGGGACTGCCAGTGTCAGCAACGTAGGATACCTTTTGAATGTTTCTGCCCAGGCAGACACGGCTTCCTGCGATTTAGAAGTATTCATAGCAAGCGTATAAGGAGAGATAAATGGCTAAACCAACACTTACACCAGCTTCCTCAACAAGCACTGTGATTTTAACATCCACAGGAAGTATTGCTGTAGTGGGGAATGGAGCAGCTAACCCAACGCATTATCCTCTTGGCCTCTATGTAGACGCCGATTCCGAGCTATATGACATGAATTTTGTTAACGGAGCGTCTGATCAAGTTGCTCTTACTTACAAAAAACTAGGTGGAGATGTTCTTGATATAGAACTCACAGTTGGTAATGTTTACGCTGCTTACGAAGAATCTGTTTTGGAGTATTCTTATCAGATAAACCAACATCAAGCTAAAAATATTCTTGGTAGTGCCTTGGGCCAGTCCACGGGTTCTTTCGATCACGATGGCCAAATGATAGGAGGAGACGCAGCCGGCTCTAACGCAAACTTAAAATATCCTAAATTTAAATTTACGTATGCTCGCAGAATAGCAGATGGGGTTGCTGAAGAAGCTGGATTTGGAGGTAACTTAACTGAGTATTCGGCGTCCTTCTCCTCCTCTGTAGGTCGGTCCACTTATGATTTGCAGGACATTATTTATAGTGCGTCACTAAACAATGAGGATAATGGCAGTGGAGACCCAGTTCCCTTCAGTGGCCTTGTGGGTAACAACAAGGTTAGGATAACAAGAGTCTTCTATAAGACTCCAGCCGCCATGTGGAGATTCTTTGGCTACTATGGTGGCATCAACGTTATCGGCAACATGATGACCTACGGTCAGTTTGCAGATGATTCAACATTTGAAATTATTCCTGCATGGCAGAACAAATTGCAGGCAATGGCATACGAAGATCATATTTACACTCGTATATCGCACTATTCTTACGAGTTAGTAAACAACAATTTAACTCTTTTTCCAAGGCCAGACAATAGAATCACTGATAAGTACTGGGTTAAGTTTACTATTGAGAGTAATGCTTGGGAAGACGATCCAGATGGTATCAGAGATTCGGGTGTTGGAGGGATCAATAACTTAAATTCTCTTCCGTTTGATAACCTTCCTTACTCTAACATCAATGCAATAGGCAAACACTGGATTAGAAGGTACGCCCTTGCTGTCTGTAAGGGAATGCTAGGCCAGATTAGAGGTAAGTTTGGTGGTGCGATACCAATCCCTGGAGACAGCGTTACTCTAAACTCCGCAGACTTACTGGGGCAAGCAAAAGAAGAAAAAATAGCTCTTATAGAAGAGCTTAAGAAGATTCTGGAGGAGACTACCTACTTGCAGTTAATGAAGAACGACGCTGAGCTTCTAGAGGCGACAGAAAAGATTCTGATGGAGACACCATCTCCTATATTTGTGGGATAAACTATAATGTCAAACGAATGGTCACAACCTGCTGCTCCTCCTCCTCCTCTTTTTGCTGGAAAGAAGGAAAGAGACCTTGTAAAACAGGTTAATGATGAAATAATAGAAAGAGTCGTTGGCCAAACAATAGCCTATTATCCAATAGACCTAGAAAGAACGTATTTTCACGATTTATATGGCGAAGCAGTGCAAAAAACGTTCCTACCGCCGGTAAGAGTGAACGCTCTTATAGAATACGAGGGATTAAAGACCGAATATGGGAAGAATATCGGTCTTGACAAGACTCAATCCATAACTGTTCACTTTCACAAGAGAAGACTCACAGAAGACCAAGATTTATATGTTAGAGAGGGTGATTTTGTGCTATATGGAGACTCTTTATACGAAATAGTCACTCTAGAGGAGACAGCATTGCTTTATGGCCAGATTGATCATAAGTTAGAGATATCAGCTAAGTGTATAAGAGCACGCGAGGGTCTATTTGATGCCACCTGATCGTACATATACAGAAATTAAGGATGCCAACGACAATTTAAAGGAAGTTTCCTTTATGCCCTCGACTATAGAGACGGTTGACAAGGCTTTCTTTAACTATGTTGATAATACACTGAATTTATCTGTTACCACAAACAAGGGATTTGAAAAGGTTTCAGTTTTATGGGTATCTGCGGAGAGGGCGTTTCAAATTAAGCGAGACAAAGGTCTCAGAAACGATAAAGGAATCCTAAAGTTGCCCCTTATGACAGTAGAGAGGAAAGGAATAAAAAAAGACCCGGAAATGAAAGGCGTAGCTTGGGCTCATATACCCGAAAGAAATGATGAAAAAGGTGGGGCGATTACAGTTGCAAGGAGAGTAAAGCAAGACAAGACTGGAAACTTTCTAAATGCCGACGCTTATAGGAAACACGGGTCTATGAGCGCAGCTACAGCAGGAGAGGGACAATTAAACTTTCCTTTTAGAAACCCAGGAAAAGTTGTATATGAAACGATTACGATGCCAATGCCAACGTATATAGTGGTCGATTACAGCGTTGTTATAAAAACAGAGTATCAACAGCAAATAAACGATCTTATTACTCCATTTATTACTAAGACTGGACAAATAAATAACTTTTTTATGAAGCACGAGGGACACAAATTTGAAGGATTTATTCAGGGAGACTTTAATCAGGAAGGCAACGCCTCTCAGTTGAATGAAGAAGAACGTGTGTATGAAACTGCTATTAGCATTAAAGTGCTAGGATATCTAATTGGAGAAGGGCCTAACAGAGAGAGACCAAAATTGTCAATTAGAGAAAATGCTGTGGAAGTGAAAATTCCCAGAGAGCAAGTTATTCTGGGAGATATACCTGAGCATAATCCCACTAGACTGACCAAACCTTTTTATAGAGAGTAATTTAGGTCTTTGCGTATTTAAAATACTATTTATTACGTAAAGACATCTATTTAGGAGACCTTACCCTATGGCCGAAAGAAAGTTTAGATTTGTATCGCCCGGCATATTCATTAACGAGATTGATAATTCCCAGCTACCCAATGACCTACCCGATGTTGGTCCTATTATTGTTGGCCGTGCAGAACGTGGCCCCGCGATGAGACCTGTTAGGGTTGGGTCTCCATCTGAATTCGTTGAATATTTCGGCAATCCAATTCCTGGTGGTCGCGGCGATGATGTCTGGCGTGATGGTAACTATGTTGGCCCAACTTACGGTGCTTATGCTGCGATGGCATACCTTAGAGCAGGAGTTGGCCCGGTTAATTACATCCGTCTCCTTGGGACACAGCATGCTGAGGCAACCAGTAACTATGCTGGATGGAAGGCCGGGGGAGCAATTCCTACCAACGCTACAACCACTAATGACGGGGCGTTTGGATTATTCTTATTTAATTCAGCTTCAGCAGGTATGATAGACACAGATGTAGGGAATGGAAGGTTGGCAGCCGTTTTTTACACGGATAGCTGCACTGTTGCCTTGAGCGGAACTAATTCGTCTCCTGCGGGAGATGCTGACGAGGGAACATTAGGCTTTATCGCCTCGGTGGGCGCAGGGTTAGAATTTAAATCCACCATCAGCGACGGCACAAGTACCTATACAACTACTTTCAATTTTGACAGGAACTCCTCCAAATACATTAGAAAAGTTTTTAATACCAACCCCCAGCTCCAGGGCGGTTCTGGTCCACACACGGTTACAGGAGACGTACCTAACTTGGGCAGTAAATACTGGCTTGGGGAGACCTTTGAAAGGTTTGCCACCACCACTACAGCCAACGATGCCACAGATGGCTTCATCTCGGACACCGCGTCCGGGAAGGTATACGGAATTATGGTTCCTCTGGCATCTGACACCACCGCAACCAATAATTACAGCTATAGACATAGAGGGTTCAGTGACCCAGAAACAGGTTGGGTTTTCTCGCAAGACACCTCAACAAACTACTCTGGATTTGACGCTCAGACGAGAACACAAAATCTTTTTAAAATCAAAGCTCACAACCATGGAGAATGGGCGGCTAGATCGCTAAAGATCTCTATCTCTGATATAAAAGCTTCTAGAAATGATATAGACTCATATGGAACTTTTACAGTCCAGGTTAGAAGTGCATCCGATAGTGATAACGTTCCGGGAATAATCGAGCAATTTACAAATTGTAATCTCAACCCTTCGTCTGAAAACTACGTAGCGAAGAAGATTGGCGATAGGTATATGACTTGGGATAACACGCAAAAGAGACTTCGTCAGTATGGCGAATTTAACAATATGTCTAAGTACATTTATATTGAAATGAACTCTAACGTATCCGACGGCACAGTAAGCCCAGGGTTACTTCCGTTTGGCTTCTACGGGCCCATCAAGCCACAGGACTTTACTGTTTTCTCGGGGAGCACAGCGACGTTTGACTTTGGTTCTACAAGTATAGCCGGCACGCAGATCGTTACATACGCTACGGGAAGTTCAGCCCTGGATGGAGGCATGGCAGCAGACAACGTGGTAGCTAATGCTTTCATGGCAGTCGCTGCTGCTGAAGCGGACGGCAATGAATTTACAGCTTCTTTCCTTTTCCCCCAAATCTCCACAAGAAGAAGCGCGTCAGACGGGGGCCTCTCAGACCCCACAAATGCTTATTTTGGGATTCAGACTACTCTTAGCTATGATAGTAAAAGACACGACCCTGGGTATGTTGATTATCTAAGAGCATCTCCGGGTAGTAGTGCAGCTTTCACCCCAACTAGTAATACAAAAATGGAATATTCTTTTATCTTTACCCTAGATGACATTAGTGGATCGCAGGGTGTATTTGTCTCTGGTTCGAGAGCGTCTAATACTTCACTATCTGCAATTAATTCCTCACACACGGCAGCCCTAGATGATGGGTATGATAGATTTACAATGCCACTCTGGGGTGGGTTTGACGGCGTTGACATTCAAGAGATGGAGCCGTTCAACAACGTAGACATCGCATCAGATTCGACCGAAAAAACAAGTTACGCTTACTACACCGTCAAAAGGGCGATTGACACTGTTGCTGACCCTGAGTTTGTTGAGGGGAATATACTTAGTGTCCCAGGTGTTTGGCAGCCCCTCGTAACAGACCAAGTGATTGCCGTCGCTGAGTCTAGAGCAGATTGCCTTGGGGTTATTGATATCGAGAATGTTTACACTCCGAACACAGAAACGACGAATACATTTCAAAATAGGTTAGGCTCTGTCACAACAGCGGTGAACACACTAAAGGATAGAAGAATTAATACTTCTTATGCGTGTACTTTTTATCCATGGGTCCAGATTAGGGATAATATCTCTAACGCGACTCTCTGGGTCCCGCCGTCTGTCGTGGCAATCGGAACGTTTGCCTCCTCAGAGGCGAGAGCAGAACTCTGGTTCGCTCCTGCTGGCTTTACTAGAGGCGGTCTAAGTACTGGTGCGGGTGGCTTCCCGGTCCTATCGTGTACTGAAAGACTACGCAGAGAAGACAGAGATGACCTTTATTCGGCAAATATCAATCCTATTGCGACATTCCCAAGTGAAGGAATCGTAATCTTTGGACAGAAGACGCTGCAGGTTACTCCTTCTGCTCTTGACCGGATTAATGTTCGTAGACTCTTGATTTTCCTCAAGAAGAGAATATCCAGGATTGCTGCTGGAATTCTTTTTGACCAGAACGTTAGAACTACGTGGACTAGATTTAAGACAGAAGCAGATAAATTCCTTGGCTCTGTGCAGGCCAGACTTGGACTTACCGAATTCCGTGTTATTCTAGATGAAACAACTACAACGCCTGACCTTATTGACAGGAATATCCTGTATGCCAAGATTTTCCTCAAGCCTGCTAGAGCAATTGAGTTTATCGCGGTCGACTTTATCATTACCAGAACAGGAGCGTCATTTGACGACTAATAGGAGTTACAGAAAATGGGTTTAAAATTAACTAAGAAGAATTTAAGAAAACTTATCCTCCGTGAGGTTAGAAGGCTCGTTGAGTTTGAAGGAAGAGATTGTCCAGAAGGAGAAGAATGGGACCCAGAGGGAGGTTTTGCCGACGAGGATGGGAAAGCGACTGGGGCTTGTGTTCCATCCTGCCCAGACGGCCAGGTTTGGGACCCAAAGGCCTTTGATGGCGAGGGCGACTGTGTAGACATAAAAGAAAAGTCTGAACAGGAGGGGTTTCAGAAGGCAGATCCCAACTACAAGGAGGATAAACCACGCTCGCCCATCGACGGTCTCCTCACCTTCGCGGAACAAGAGCTGGGTTTCAACCCAGACGAGTGGGAATAATTTATATACACACTACTTATTAGTAGACTATAAAGGGAGATTTAACAAATGGGCTTTTGGACAACGACAGGAGTAGCAGACCCAAAGAGACAATTTAGATTTTTGCTTACTATCGGTTCTATGCCTGATGGTGCAACTTGGTATGCTACTGGGGTGGATAAGCCGGCTGTTACTGTCGGCCAGACTCCCCATAAGTATTTAAATCATACTTTTTATTATCCCGGAAATGTAGAGTGGAGTGAGGTTACAGCCACGCTCGTAGACCCAGTTAGCCCTGACGCTAGTGCCAACCTCACAAGAATTCTTGTTGAGTCGGGTTATAAAATTCCTATGTCTCCCGACGATGTCTCAACCATTTCGAAGAGTGCTGCCGTAAATGCTGTGCAGGGTGTGACAATAGAACAAATTGATTCGGAAGGCAAGCCAGTTGAAACTTGGACCCTAAACAACGCTTGGGTCACAAACGTTGAATATGGTGGAAAATTAGCATATGGGGAAGATGGTCTAACCAACATTACCGTTAAATTCCGCTATGACTGGGCAGATATAAAGACTGCGAACGCTGCTGTCGAGGGCCCTGGTGGTGTTGGTGGCAACAGATTCTGGGCTCCTGGCCAAAGTACTTGACGTTTACCCCAGCGGGGGTTATACTAGAAATAACTTAGAGGTGTTTATTGGCTAGAAGAAATAACAAGAGTAGAGTTGGAGCCACCAGTGCGCCGACCTCTCCTCCACCTGGACTACTTGATTATACGAGTCCTACAGAATTTGTGGAGTTACCAACAAAAGGTAAGCTATATCCGGAAGATCACCCTTTTCACTTGAAAGAGGAAGTTGAAATAAGATATATGACAGCAAAGGATGAAGATATCCTTTCGTCTGAGACTCTGGTAAGGAAAGGAATAGCAATAGATAGATTTATAGAAAATATTTTAGTTGATAGCGTTGATATCGGATCTCTTTATGCTGGTGATAAAAATGCTATTCTAGTGGCTGCTCGAATAACCGGCTATGGACCACATTATCTTACAAATATTACTTGTCCCTCGTGTCGTGATACCTCCGAGTACACCTTTGATTTAAGTGAAGTTCCAACGAAAGAGCTACCAGAAGACTTGCAATTTACATCAAATGGTACTTTCTTAGTTGACTTACCAACAACTGGGTTCTCGGCTGAGGTTAAGTTACTAACTGCTAAAGAACAAAGCTACTTAGCTCAATTTGCAAAAACTAAAAGATCAAGAAATTTACAAGAGTCTTCGAATACAGATTTATTAAAGATGATAATTGTCTCGGTGAACCAGACAGACAATAGAGGTGAAATCGAAAAGTTTGTAGATTCTATGCCCTCTGGTGACTCTCTAGAAGTTCGCAGGGCCTACTCTAAAGTCAATCCAAATATTGACTTGACACAGAACTTTGAGTGTCCATCTTGTAATACATCAACGGCCCTGGAGGTGCCGTTGGGTGCCAGGTTTCTTTGGCCTGAATGATAAGTACGTAGAATCTATGTACGAAGAGTTTTTCTTCCTCAAATACTATGGCGGATGGTCTTTCTACGAGTCTTATAACTTGCCTATCCTTATACGAAGGTGGTTTGTTAAAAGACTGTCGGACCAGATAACAAAAGAGTCTAAGCGCCATCAATGAATGGTTATTTGCAAACTATACTATTTATAGTATAAGGAACTCAAAGTATGACAACCGGTGATGATTTTACAAAGGGAGCAGAAGCGGCGGGCAAAGCAGCAAGCGATGCCTACGGCATCGCTAGGGATGCAGCAAAAGATGCGACTAACGCGTTGAGGGAATTCTTCGAAGAAGGTAATATCGTTAATAATGGTCTTACCGACATGGTGGGCGGTCTTAAAGCCTTCAGCGAGAACATGGCGGGTGTGCCGGGATCTTTAGCAAAGCTAACTGCTGGGACTGCGGCTTTTTATACGGAAACTGTTTTCTTGGAGAAAGGCCTCAAAGGATTAATTTCCCTCATACCAGGGGTCGGTAGCGACCTTGGAATGCTTGGCAAAATCCTTGACATAGCGTCAGAACCAACAAGAAGGCTTGCCGATAATCAGGTTACCGCAGCAATAAATTTTAACAAGTCAACCGCCGCTGCTGGCCTTTATGATGAAAAGATTGCTGGTATGGTTTTCAATCTAAGAAAGTTCGGTGTCAGCGGAGGTGAAGCTGGGAAGCATCTCCTTTCACTACACGACAACTTTACAGATTTAACTATTGGAGGTATAACACCTTCAGAAGAGAAGTTAATAGAGCTTTCTGCGATTCTAGGTGAATTTGGTGTTCCTGCGGATGTAGCTTCAGGTGCGATGCAAGACTTGAGAAAGGTTTTCGGGCAATCTGACGAAGAAATCGGTGATACCCTCCTTGGTCTAAAAGCTTTTTCCTTTGAGGCAGGCCTTTCGGCCAGCGCCGTTATCGGTAGTTTCCAGAAGCAGACACCATATCTAGCACGGTTTGGGGATGACGCAGTCAGAGTTTTTAAGGACATGGAGGCAGCCGCCAAATCTAGCGGTGTAGCAACCAGTGATATGATAGATGTTTCGAAGCAGTTTGATAGGTTTGATACTGCCACAGAGACTGTCGGGAGATTAAACGCACTCTTGAGTGGCCCATACTTAAATACAATTGATTTAATGAGAGCAACAAATCCTGCTGATAGGATGAGAATTGTATCGGAAGCTTTCGACGCTGCCGGTAAAAGTGCAGAAGATATGAATGAATTCCAGCTACTTGCCTTTTCCAATGCATTAAGAATGGGAGATGATGTTAGTGGGATGGTTAAAATGATACAAGGCGATTATGACTCTTTAATTCCTGCCATCGGTGCTGTGGGAGACTCCCAAGCAGAGCTGGCCTCAGACTTAGCGGCAGGCAGAACTGCTGACGAAAACAGAAAGATTGTAGAAGAAACCGCTATTGCAATAGATGGTTTCGGGGAAGCATTTTTAGAATTTAATAAAAACGCATTTCCAGTCATGATGGATTCAGCAGAAAATTTCAGAAAAGAAATATCAACATGGGAACCAATAGTAAAAAATGTTGTAGGTGCAATGAAAGGTATGGTAGAGCCTCTTGGCATCACCTCAGAAGGCGTGCGCGAGGCGGGGGCGGGGGCGATCAGAGCGTCTGCTGAGCGAGAGAAGACGGGAGCTGGAGATACTGCTAGATCGGGTCACCTAGAGACACCAGTAGCACACAAAATAGATGTGAAGGTCTATATAGGAGAAAGGGAACTTGACAAACAAATTGTAGAGGTAGCTACAAGAGAGCTTAGACAGCCATAATAAGGAGAAAACAATAAATGTCATCGTATGACTTATCAACGACATTAGAAACAAAAGGACATATACTAGAGTTCTATGGTGTTTTTTCGGGGCTAGAGGTATCCTTTAAGGCTTTCTTAACGACTTATACCGACACTATCAACTGTAAATGGCAGCCTGCACCTACCTTTGGAAGGCCTGACCCCATTCAAGTGTATACGGGGACAGATAGAACCATCAATTTATCTTGGGTGATTCCATCGTTTAGTTTAGAGGACGCAAAAAATAATTTAATGAAAACATCTACTCTGGCAAGAATGTTTTATCCCGAGTACTCTAGCGCAGACAACGCTAGTACAATTTCTAAAGCACCTCTAATAAAAGTTAAATTTGCTAATCTTATATATGATGCTGGGCGGGGACCAGGGGGAGATGTTAGAAATAACGGTCTTCTGGGAGCTGCCAGTGGGATGAGTTGGGCGCCTGATATGAAAGACGGGTTCTTTGACCCAGAGAATCATCTTTATCCCAAAACAATAACAGTGTCTATACCATCTTTTGCAGTGCTACACCAACACACCATTGGATGGGAAAAGATAGAGGCAGCACCAGCAGGCGAAGGAGTCTTCGGAAAGCGCACCAACAAGAAAAAAGATAAAATTAACGACCGCAGAGCAGACGCTGCTCAGGCAGCCGCACCAAATTGGGCCTCAGACGCCTCTTTGTTCCCGTGGTCCTCTGCACCACAAAGAGTAGCAACTAATATAGGCCAAGATCCAAATGATATTGTTGATATCGCTCATCTTGGTGGTATATTTAAAGGTAAAAAGTAATGTCTAGATATTCTGGCAGGAAAAAGTTTATTAATAATAGTGAATATTATTCTCCTCTACTTGAAAAAAGAGGAATAAGTAGCTTGAGGCAGTATGGAACACCTCGTTTAAACCATGTAAGTCCAGATCAAGTTTCTTCTTTAAACACAATTCCACATTTATGGAAAACGGGAGATAGATATTTTAAAATTGCTTTTGACCACTATGGCGATTCGAAGTTGTGGTGGGTTATAGCTTGGTTCAACAGAAAGCCAACGGAGTCAGATGTGAATTTTGGAGATGTAATCTATGTGCCTCATCCATTGGATAGAGTTTTAAGCTATTTGGGTGTATGAGATGAGTGACGAAACAGACACAGACACACGACCAAAAGAGAATCCCGAGGGACAAGATGATGTCACGGAAATCGAGGGCGGTAGTCTTTTAGACGGACTAAAAGTAGGAGACGGATATGGAAGTGGGCTTCCCTTGATCCTTCAGCCGGATAGAGACAGTGAAGAATATGCTGTTGGCACCAACCTCCCACAATTCGGGGAAGAATCCGTAAAAGCTCTACAGACGTATATTACTCAAGAACTAGACCCCAAATGGGATGGGAATGAACATGGGAATACTAAGATTTTACCCGATTTTGGTATTGATGGCGCATGGGGTTGCGAGACTCAAGCAGCATATAACAAATTGTTGGAGTCAAAGAAGATTGAATGTAAGGAGGGGGGGTCGTCTCCCTGTGGGGAAGGCGTTCCTGCGTGTGGTGTAAGTGACGAAATACTTGACAAACTCAGAGAGTCCGAAGAAAAAGAAGAAGAAGACGATGCTGCCGAAGCAGTGGAAGAAGTCCCAACCTATGATTTCTCAGATCAATGTTTCTTATTAACCAATATTGCTGCGATAATAGAAAAGACCGGTATAAGAAAAGAAACATATAAATATATTCACAAAATCGCGACACAAGACCCAGCGACACTTATGAATATATTAAGGATGACCAAGGGTGGTATGGATTTTCTTAATATCCGACATTGGGAACTTTCTGGACTTACGCCCACGATTAGGGTATATAAGAGATACTATGATGTCGATAGCAAGGAGCCAAGAGATGTTGAGTTTAAATTTAATTCTTTTGTGGACCCAATCACTGATTTGCAAGAAATGTTGAATAGCCAACTTCAGCGTGGGGTTGGGGTAGGAATAGATAGATTTGATTGGAGTCTCGTAGGCGTACAGCCAGAAACTCAAAAAAAGGATATAAAAGCCACTCTAGTGTTACAAGCTCAAAATTTTAATGAAATCTTTAAAACTAGAGACGCAGTAGACCATGAAGGGAAAATTAAAGAGGGCGGCTATAGAATGATAGATCTTATCGTCCTTGAGCCGATGCTTAAAAAAGAGGATGGAACTACTAAGCAGCGAACACCCAATCCAAACTTTTACGAGATTAAGATTGTGGTTGGGTGGGCTTCTACCGGGGCAAGTAGTATAATTTCTGAAGATTTAAGATCGGCCTTAAAAAACACACAGTTAACAATGTATTTAATATTAGAAGAACATAACTTTGATTTTAAGGACGATGGATCGGTTAAATTAAGCCTTGATTACCGGGCTAGAATAGAATCCTTAATGTTAGACAATAGATCTGATGTTCTTGCTAACAAAGAAACTCGTGATAGAAGACAAAAAAGAAAAGATCTTGTTGACGAAGTTCGCAGAGCTAGCGCTGAACTAGGAAAGGACAAAAAACCTTGCACCGAATTTGAGGAGAAAATAATAGAGTTAAAGGAAGAATATTCAATATACATAAAGAAAGAAAGAGAGTCAGCACAACAGTTACTCACTAAGGAGCTTCTTGAGAATGGAAAAATTTATTCTGCTAAGATATCGTATAAAGATTTGAAAGAAGACCCTGAAATCTCTACTACCGGAGCCCAAAAGGCTTTAGATTTATTAAGTTATGTGTGTAAGGACGCTGTGGCAGTTGATATTTCCGACACTGTTCCCGCAGAAGAAATAACTCATTCTTCCCCGGTCGATGGGGAAAGGAGAGTCAATTTTTTCTTTTTGGGAGACCTCTTCGATGGAGCAATAAATAATGTTTTAGACAGAAAAGAATTATATTACGGGGACATTAAGTTTCTCCTTGGACCGGTCCAGTTCCCAGACCCAAATCCAAGAAGTACAAACATACTTAATGAAAACCTTGCTCATTTTCCTATATCAATGGAACTGTACGCACACTTCATAGAAAAGAAGCTCTCCAGAAAATCATTCGATTCTTACCCTCTTCTTCTTTTTATGAGAGATGTAATAAAGACTTTGATTTTTGAAGTTCTCGGGCCTGAATGCTATGCTGGTTCACAGAGCCCTTCATTTGTTTTAGATACGGCACAAATAACCGCAGATGCCAAAAGTGGTGAAGATCCGATCGAGCAACATATTAAAGATGGACAACTAAATTTAGATGACTTTGGCAGAGACAAAGAAGCATATGTCTTTGAATCCTTCAACGATAGCTTCAAAAAATATGATTATTTTGTCTTGTATGCGTTCCAAGGGGCTTCAAATAAATTAAGTTATGAGGAATCAGAGCTAAAAGGCACGTCTAGGATGGATCTGGATTTTAATAAGGGAATATATCATCTAACGACTGGCCTAGACCGTGGGTTGGTCCGTAAAATGAGTTTTAATAAGACAGATTTCCCTTATTTGAGGGAAGCTAGATATTTTGAGTCAGACTCCAGCCCAGAGCTACAGCTCTCCAAGGTGTATAACTGCGATGTTGAAATGTACGGCAACAATCTATTTTATCCTGGGCAACATGTTTTTATAAACCCAAGAGGATTGGGTTCGGACTTATTAGGTGATCCCACAAGTACAGGGGATGATACGAACCCATCATGGGCAAATATTATGGGACTTGGGGGCTACCACGTTGTTGTAAGCACTTCTAATACTATAGACCTAAATGGTTTTAAAACTAGTCTTAAGCTATTATTTGAAACTAGTGGGGATGGTATCCCGGCCTTGGTTGAATCCCGCTTCCAACTTGGCGATGAAGTACTTGAGCCGTGCGTGAAGTTGGAAACAGCTATAAATAAATTATCTAATGAAATTGGGGGAGGATAATCATGGCTAGAAAGTTTTTAGGTTCTAATTCACAAACAAGATCAAGAAACTTATTCAATAGTAGAGCTAAGTACAGGAACTACGCTATTTCTTCTAGATTGATAGAGGATAATCCTGGAATTTTTAGAAATTTCTGGTTTATTGAAAATATGTATTATGGTAGGATAGATCCTGTTCACCGAACGGTGGTGGCGAAGAGAAGTAAGATGAAAACTATTTCTGGAACCGACGGCACATCTGTTGTTGTGTTTGACTTTGTAGCAAATGCTTTTCAAAACTTCTTGAAGGACCACGAAAAGGCTGCGGCCACTAGCAAAATAAGAAAAAATGATTCTTTAAATGAAATTAGCGCTAAAAAAGGATATCAAGACCCCCTATCCGCGTATGATCTGCATTTTACTAGTTTAGCAGCTAAAGTATTATTTAAGCTAAAGAGAAATCATTCTAGAATAAATAACTTTGAAGATTACGTAACCTACTTTCTTGATTATTTATACGAAATAGAAAAAGACTCTCCTATTACTTTTACTGGATTCATGGCAAGTCGTTTTTCGTCTCCATTAACGACCGGCCTCTTCATTGATTTGAGCAAAGCAAACTATGGAGAAGATGCAGCTAAAATAACAGATTTCATAGATGCTAAGAACTTTAATTTCTTTGTAAAAAACTGTGAAAAACATGGATTCATGATTGATAAAAATATACCATGGAGACTCTGTGCTAATGTAGGGTCTGCTGAGATGGACAGGTACATGTCTGACGTGGGTACAAGCTTTGATAGCTTATTTGATGATTATTACGAAAGACCTTACGAAAAAGATATGAAGTATTTTATGGATTATATGTTAAAGTATTATAACAGATTTATTGCTATTAAACCTCATGTAAGAAAAGAAGTTATAAAAGACGGAGAGATGTATAGATATATAATAAAAAGAAAACAAGAAACCAAAAGAACTATGAATCAGAAATATGATATAAACTATAGATCTAAACTTTATGTTGATTTGAGGAATAGAGAAACAGCGAATAGATATGACCAGGCTTACACAGAAAGAATTAAAGCTAATGCTACTCAGATGGCTGCTATTGATAGTTCTGGGGCGGTATTTGATTATATAGACAAATCATTTAAAGGATTTTTAAATGATATAGCGGCCCATAATGGAGTGAAAATCATAAAGAGCATAAAAAAGAAACAAGAGGATTATGATGGACAAGAATTGGAGAGGGTGTTAAAAGCTTCTGTATCTGAATCGAGGAAAACGATTTACTAGAGGTTAATTTGATCTTCCAGACTTTTGATGATAAGAAAAACTGCTTAGCTCTTTTTAAAGACGGCGAGATATTAAAGGGATTTCTTCCTAAGGACCTGACCCACACATGGTCAGTGTCACAGTACCTAGAGGGCCTACCAATAGAGTACGCTTACTTATATTGCCAGGAACACCTCACAGATGCTTGTCCGGATAGCCTTCGAAAAGAATACACTAAAACAATCTCTCTTTTAAGAGCTTTTGCGGTTTCGTTAGGCGAAGCTAAAATTAATTTAAATGAAAATTGTTTTTATGATTTAACTCCAGAGCATTTTTTAGTGATGTACTGTGAGATAAAGAATAAAATCTCAGAATATGTTTTTGATAATTATCCACGTCCAAAGAATTACGACTTCTTGAGAGACCTCTTATTTATTGCCCAAGAGATAAGCTACAGAAAATTAAATCTTGATTTTTCTAAAACATCCCAGGATTGTACTAATTTTGCTATTCGCAATAAGCTTAAGTCGATAAGAGCCACAGATCCTTATGTCAGGTATAATATATTTGGTTCTAAGACTGGTCGTGTGACTTCCTGGCCAAATAGCTTTCCAATATTAACGATGAACAAGGAATTTAGAAAGATAATCTCTCCAAATAATGATAAGTTCGTCGAACTTGATTTTAACGCCTTTGAGCTAAGAACACTTCTTTATCTCTTGGACAAGGAACAACCAGATATAGATATACACCAGTGGAATATTGATAATGTATATCGAGGTCTCGTTACCAGGGACGAGGCCAAGAAAAGAATATTCTCTTGGTTATACAATCTAGAATCGAAAGATCACCTATCTAACCGAGCGTATAGCAGACAGGAAATACTAGATAAGTATTGGAATGGGACAGAGGTCACCAATCCGTTTGGTAGGACTATAGAGTCAGATAAATTTCATGCGGTGTCTTACCTAATACAGAGCACAGCAGTTGATATTGTCTTGAGACAGATGATAAAGATCCACAAGCTGCTGAAAAATAAAAAGTCACACATTGCCTTTACAATCCACGACTCAGTGGTTATAGATATGGCAGAAGAGGATATGAGTTTGTTACCAGAGATAAAAAGACAGTTCTCTACATTCAGGGACACACAGTTCTTAACTAATGTGTCTATTGGTAGCGACTTTGGAAACATGGAGAGCAAAGAATAATGGATATTATAGGACTGGGAGAAGCAGGCTGTAACATAGCCGAATGTTTTAGAAAATACCCACAGTATAATATCTATAAGATTGACGCAGGGGTCAGCGGGGAAAACTGCTTTAATGTGCCCACACAGAAAGACGCTGAGGAGTATGAGAAAAATACTCCAGACCTAAAAGAATTCTTTAGCAATTTAAGCAATGAGGTAATTTTTATATTCGCCGGGTCTGGGGCCATATCAGGTATGTCCTTGGCAATGCTGCAACAGATTAAAAACAAAAAGGTTACAGTACTATATATCAGGCCAGGCCTTAGAAGTCTCACAGGAAAAAAGAAGTTGCTTGAACGAGCAACCTTTGGTATACTACAGCAGTATGCAAGATCAGGACTTTTGGACGGAATGCACGTTGTAAGCAACGACGTAGTCGCAGGGGTAATAGGCAATTTACCTGTGATAGGATATTTCAATAAGATAAACGATATTATCGCCTCAACGTTACACTTCATAAACGTATTTGATAGGACAAAGCACGTATATGGTGTGATGGAAGACAGAGACCCAGTTTGCAGAATTTCTACGATTGGGTTATTAGAGTCAGAGACCTCAGAAGAGAAAATGTTTTATGATTTTGACTTGATAAGAGAGAAAAGTTATTTTTACGCTTTCACACAGGGCAGACTACTTAATGAGTCTAGCTTGATTGAAGACATCGAGAGCCAGATTGAAGAAAAAAAGGAAAAGTGGTTGACAAAGATTTCCTACAGGTTATACTCTACGGAGTACGAAGACGATTTTGGTTACTGTTTGTATAGAACCTCAAAGGTTCAGGGGGAAGAATGAAAGCATATATTGGTTCGTTTACCAAGTCTGACGGCTCTTTCAGGAGAATGTACTTTACAAAGCTAGAAGAAATGCCTCCAGGCTTCCTGGATGCAAAGACCACAGGCACAGGCACCTCGCCTACACAGCCTGCGGGAAAGGAGCTTGTCTGGGACCTCCAGGCAGGCAACTTTAGAGTATTTAACTATAATACTCAGCAGGGAGAAATCTCTGTATTTGAATTTGATGAAAATAAATTAGTTTGACAAATTAAGCACGAAGGGATATTAGCTTTCGTGACTATAGGGTAGCCCCCACAATTCATAAATAGGAGAATATACAATGGCTATTAACTTAGATAAGATGAGAAGTAAGCTGGACCGTGCAGAAGGCAAGGGTAAGCGTGCAGACTCTGCATTCTGGAAGCCCCAGGACGGCGAACAGACAATTAGGATCCTCCCCATGCCTGATGGCGATCCTTTCAAGGAGATGTGGTTTCACTATAACCTTGGAGATAATAGGGGCTTTCTCAGCCCGAAGAAGAACTTTGGGGAAGATGACCCGCTGGATAGCTTCGTTCGTAAGCTGTTTAACGAGGGTTCCGACGATTCGGTCAAGATGGCTAAGAATCTGATGGCACGTCAGCGCTTCTTTTCCCCGGTTATCGTCCGAGGTGAAGAAGAAAAGGGAGTCAGGCTTTGGGGCTATGGGAAGATGGCTTATAAGGATCTTCTCAGTCTCGTGCTGAACCCCGACTACGGCGATATTACTGACCCAGACGTGGGAACAGACCTCGTTATCCAGTATGGTAAGCCTGCTGGTGCGTCGTTCCCCCAGACGAATATCACCCCTCGCCGTCGTTCGTCGGCCCTGTGTGAGGAATCCATGGGAGGTTCTGAGATGAGTGCCGAGTGGCTGGAGAATATTCCTGAGTTTGATAAGGTCTTTTCCGAGTCCAGGAAGACTGCTGCTGAGGTGGGTCAGATGCTAGACGAGTGGCTTGCCGGCGAATCGGCAGGAAATGAAGATGTAGAGAAGTATGGTAGCAATACCAGTTCGGTCGTTGACCAGAAGCTCAATCAGCTTCTTAACAACGAAATCCCTTTCTAGAAACTTCCCCCCGCCGCAGGGAGGCACGGGCTGCAAGGTGAAAACAAGCCTTGCTAATAGGTGCCTCATTCTTTACTTATAGGAGATAAAAGAAATATGTTTGAGTTTATTAATCGTGATTACATTTTTGGTGTAGTGACAGGCGTTGCACTATTTAGTCTTATCGCTTTCGCAGCCGGATGTGATGTCGACGAAGGAAAAGATACTGGTGATACTGCCACAGAGGAGTGTGAATCGGAAACGGTAACAACCCCAACTGGCACTACTAGTGGGACTACTTTGCCCACCGAAACGGGTGACACCGGTACAGGAGAAACGTGATAATGAATATTATTAATGAGAACAAGGGCATAATTATTGGTTTAATTGCTGTCTTTGTTGTGTCTGTTAGTTATGGGTATTGGTCGGGATATACTGTTTCGAGTCCAAACGAAGTGTCTAACCAGACCTCAACAGAGGCTGTGTCTAACAGCCCCGAGGCTGAGACGTTGGGTGAGATTGTTGTCATTGCCGCTGAGGCGAATAATGAGGCGAATAATGAGGCGAATAACACCGAGGAAGATAATGAGGCGATCGTCGCTGTTCAGGTTAACGAAGCCATTAATCAGGCTGAGGGAACCGACGGTCTTCCTAACGAGTAAGTTCTCGACCGCAGGGAGGCACGGGTTTACAGGTGTCTCATTTTTTTAAAAGGAGGGGATATGGGAAGGGCGCAAAAGGCCGGAAAAGTCGCTATGGGCGACATGATGAAGAAACTAAATAAGAAATATGGTATGGAAGTCGCTCATAATTTGAACGAAGCCAACCCGACAGAGGTGAAGGAATGGATACCTACTGGATCTCGTTGGCTAGACTCTATCATATGCAAAGGAAGGGTAGCGGGCATTCCCGTAGGTAAATTTACCGAGATAGCTGGGCTTTCTGCAACAGGCAAGAGCTACTTAGCGGTTAACATTGCAGCCAACGCCCAGAAGATGGGGCATTATGTAGTATATTTCGACTCAGAGAGTGCTATAGACCCCTCCTTTATCCGTGGTGCCGGGGTAGATACAGCCCCAGATAAGTTTATGTATATCCAAGCGGTCACTGTAGAACAAGTCTTTGAGATGACGGAAGAATTCATTGGCTCTGGCGAAAAGGTACTTATTATCTGGGACTCCATTGCCAACACTCCGACGGAGTCGGACAAAGAGGGTGGCTTCAACCCCAACTCTTCAATTGGAAAAAAGGCAAGGACCCTTTCCTTGGCCTTCCAGAAGCTGACTGTGCCTTTAGCCAATGCTCAGTGTACGTTCTTAGCTTTAAACCAATTAAAGACAAATATTGCTAGTACTCCAGCACAGAGAATGGAAGTGATGATGGAGCCATATGTCACACCTGGCGGCAAATCCACTGTTTATGCCACTTCACTCCGGATTTGGTTGACGGGGCGTAAAGCGAAGGCTGCGTATATAAAAGACGAGAATGGGTTCACGATAGGCTCTGAAATTAAGGCAAGACTTAAGAAGTCCAGGTTTGGTACAGAGAGGAGAGAGTGTACTTTTAAAATCATGTGGGGAGGCGATGAAATTCGTGTTCTTGACGAAGAATCCTGGTTTGAGGCTGTCAAGAGTTCCGAGCATATATTACAGTCTGGTGCCTGGTACACCTTAGTATATGAGGACGGAGAGCAAGAGAAGTTCCAGGCAACGAAGTGGGTGGAGAAGATGGAAAATCCAAAATTTAAGGCACGTATCCTTGAATTAATGGATATTGAGGTTATAGGGAAGTATAAGAACAGAGAAGGAAGCGCCGAGGCTTTCGAGAATGTTGACATGGAAGTTCCCGGAAAAGAATAGTCTGTTATTGGGGGGAAGCGTGAAAAGATTAATGTTGGTAGATTGCATGAACATCTACTTGAGGTCCTATATAGTCGACCCAAGCCTCTCTGCCAATGGAGCCCCGATAGGAGGATTTAAAGGCTTCCTGAAGACCCTTCAGAAGCTCTGTAGGGAGATCAAACCGGATAGGGTAGCCGTGGTATGGGACTGCGGTGGAGGCTCCAGGAAACGCAAAAGAATCAGCAAAGATTACAAGGCAGGAAGGAGTCCCGTCCGGCTCAACAGAGAGATAAGAAACCTCTCCTTACAAGAGGAGAGAGATAATAAGATGTGGCAACAAATTAGGTTGTCTGACTATCTTAACCTGCTCCCGGTGATACAATATTGTATAGAAGATGTGGAAGCGGATGATGTGATTTCCTATCTTGTCCAGAACAAGAGACACCGGGGATGGCAGAAGATTATTATATCAAGCGATAAAGATTTTTATCAGCTATGTGATGACGATACCGTCATCTATCGACCTACGCAGAAGGAAGTGCTAAACAAATATTCTATTGTTGAGAAGCATGGAATACACCCAAATAACTTTGCTCTGGCACGGGCGATAGCAGGAGATCCGTCGGATAATCTTAAGGGAATCCAAGGAGCAGGACTAAAGACAATATCAAAAAGATTTAACTTTATGAGTGAAGATAAGGACTACTTAATAGAGGATATTATAAAGCAGTGCGAGGAGGTCGAAAAGCCTCTTCTTATTCACAAGAGGATTCTTGACGATGTTGCTTTGATAAAGAAAAACTATAGTTTAATGCAACTCTATAGTCCTTCTTTGTCGCCAACGGTCAAATCCCATGTTAATTATGTATTAGAGAACGCTGTGATGGAATTAAATTTAACAGAGTTTAGAAAAATGATGTTTGAAGATGGCTTCCCAGAATGGGACAGCACGGATTTAATTTCATCCATGAGAAAAATAGTTGCAGGCTACAAGAAGAGTGTTATGTAGAGAGGGGGGAAGAAATTGGAACGAACAGATTTTAGCCATTTTGGCAAGAGCTTTCAAGAGGCGTTGTGCCTTCTTATTTTAGAGGATAGGCCGTTTGCGGATCAACTACTTGAAGTATTTGATATAACGTTTCTTGAGCTTGGTTATCTGAGGCTGTTTGTCTCAAAAATCATTCTTTATCGAGAAAAGTATGGGGTTCATCCAACGATGAATATTATGAAAACCATACTTAAGTCCGATATGGATAAGGAAAACGAAGTAATACAAAAGCAAGTAAGAGATTACTTTGTCAGGGTGAGTACGGCATCTAACGTAAAAGATGCTGATTTTATTAAAGACAAATCATTGGAATTCTGTCGGAAGCAGAAGCTTAAAGGTGCCATGCTTAAGTCCGTGGACTTGCTACAGACTTGCTCTTTTGACGAGATATCTAAAATTATAAATGATGCTCTAAAGCTTGGTGGCGATTCTAATTTTGGTTATGACTATATTAAGGATTTTGAAGAAAGGTTCTTGATTAAGGCTCGCAATCCCGTCTCTACTGGCTGGAAAGAAATGGATACCATTTGTAATAACGGTCTTGGACAGGGAGAGCTTGGGGTGGTGATAGCTCCGACTGGAGCTGGAAAGAGTATGGTGTTGACACATCTCGGTGCCCATGCACTGCAACAGGGCAGGGATGTTATACACTATACACTAGAATTGAGCGACACGTCGATCGCTTCTCGGTATGATAGCTGTATCACTGGTGTCCCCCTGAACGATTTATACTCATTTAAAGAGCTAATTTTCGATAAAATTGGGGAAGTACCAGGCAGGCTAATTGTTAAAGAGTATCCTACCAAATCAGCCTCTACGAGAACCATCAGGAATCACTTGGATAAGCTTATTAACAGGGGTGTAACGCCAGGATTGATTATAATTGATTATGGTGATCTTTTACGACCCGTCACTATAAGAAAAGAGAAGAGGATGGAATTGGAGTCTATTTATGAAGAGATGCGAGGCATTGCTCAGGAGTATCAGTGTCCAGTATGGACTGCGTCCCAGACTAACCGTTCTGGGCTGAATGCTGAGGTGATAACTATGGAGAGCATCTCGGAGGCATTTAACAAATGCTTCGTTTCAGACTTTATCTTTACAGTGTCTAGAACTATGGAGGACAAAAGTGCTAATTCCGGAAGAATTTATATTGCCAAAAACCGCAATGGACCCGATGGGATTGTGTATCCTATTTTTATGGATACCAGTAATGTTAAGATACGAATTTTACCGCCAAGCGACGAAGATAAAGAGGAACTTACTACCAAGACGCAGGCAGATATCCTAAAAGAAAAATATAAGAATTTCAAAAAGCAGCAAAGGGAGAATGCATAAATGGAATTAGCATCAGAGATTTTATCAGATATCACGGTACATATGAAGTACGCAAGATACTTGCCCGACGTTTACCGTCGTGAGACATACACAGAGTTGGTAGATCGTAATAAGGCGATGCACATTAAGAAGTATCCTGAGCTGAAGGGGGAGATCGAAGAGGCATATAAATATGTTTACGACAAGAAGGTTCTTCCATCTATGCGCTCCATGCAGTTCGGGGGTAAACCGATAGAGGTCGCGCCTAACAGGATATTTAACTGCGCGTTTATGCCCATAGACGACATCCGCGCATTCGGGGAGGTTATGTTCCTCCTATTGGGAGGCACGGGAGTCGGCTATTCCGTCCAGATGCACCATGTAGAACAACTCCCAGAAATTCGTAAACCTAGTGGGAAGCGCACCTATCGTTTTTTAGTGTCGGACTCTATTGAGGGCTGGGCCGATGCTGTGAAAGCGCTTGTAACCTCTTATTTTCGTGGCACATCAAAGCTGCGTTTCGATTTCTCGGATATCAGACCGAAGGGGAGCCGTTTAGTAACTTCTGGTGGCAAAGCCCCCGGCCCACAGCCCTTGCGTGAGTGTCTTGTAAAGTTAGAGGGGATGCTTGAGAACAAGGAAAATGGTGATAAACTACGACCTATTGAGGTCCACGACATGGTGTGCCATATCGCAGATGCTGTGCTTGCAGGCGGCATCCGCCGCGCTGCCCTTATTTCCCTCTTTTCTGCCGACGACGACGAAATGATCGCAGCCAAAGCAGGGAGGTGGTTTGAGAAGAATCCGCAAAGAGGCAGAGCCAATAATTCTGTCGTTCTTATGCGTCACATTATAACCAAAGAATTTTTTTCTGGTTTATGGGAACGAGTTAAGGCGAGCGGCGCAGGAGAGCCAGGGTTCTATTTCACTTTTGACAAGGATTGGGGAACCAACCCTTGCTGCGAGATCGCCCTCCGACCCTACCAATTCTGTAACTTGACCGAGGTAAATGTCTCAAATGTTGATTCGCAGGAAGAATACGAAGCCCGAGTCCGTGCCGCTGCTTTCATAGGCACACTACAGGCGTCATACACGGACTTTCACTACCTCCGTCCAGTCTGGCAGAGAACCACTGAAAAGGACGCTCTAATTGGCGTCTCCATGACCGGCATCGCCTCTGGCAAGGTGCTGGCACTAGATATGAAGGCTGCGGCCAAAATTGTAAAGGAAGAGAATGTACGAATTGCAAATCTTATCGGCATTAATGCCGCTGCTCGCAGCACTTGTGTTAAGCCGGCTGGAACCACCTCGCTGGCCCTCGGCACCTCATCGGGAATTCATGCATGGCACAACGATTATTATATCCGGCGAATCCGAGTCGGAAAGAACGAGCCTATCTACGAATACTTAGCCGAGCACCACCCAGAACTCGTCGAGGACGAATATTTCCGACCCCACGACACCGCAGTTATTTCCGCCCCGCAGAAGGCACCAGAAGGGTCCATAACACGCTCTGAGAGCGCCCTGGAGATGCTCAACCGCGTCAAGAGGGTCAGTAAGGAGTGGGTGAAGGCGGGCCACTGGAAGGGGCAAAATACGCACAACGTGAGCGCGACCGTCACCATCAAGGACGATGAATGGGGAGAGGTTGGTGATTGGATGTGGGAGAATCGAAGCTGTTATAACGGCCTCTCGGTAATGCCTGCAAACGGAGGTTCCTATGTCCAGGCCCCGTTTGAGGACTGCGACAAGGAAGCTTATAATAAAATGATGAAATCGCTGGAAGCGATTGATTTGACAAATGTCATGGAGTTTCATGACAACACAGACCTACAGGGCGCTCAGGCGTGTGCCGGTGGTCAGTGTGAAATTACATAAATAACTTGACATAGCCTCGTTTTGAGGCTATAATAACATGGAATGTATGATGGAGATTGAAATGCTGTTAGCACCGACTAGTAAGTGGGTCCAAGTGTCTTTGGACTTTGACGAAACCGACGAGGCTCACGAAAAGAGCCTCGTCGCCCTCCCGGAGGGTTATAAACCAGCGGAGAAGCCCTTTAAGGCCGTCTCGGTGGTTTGTGATTCGGAGAAAGAGTATAAATACGGCGATGTTGTCGTAATTCCCACTCATGTTCTGCGGGAGATTGGATTAAGAGAGCGCACGTTTTATCTTGTAGAAAGAGGCCATATTATGGCTGTAGTCTCGGCAGAGGAGTGAGGAGAAAAATGAAACTAGCAGAGTATATTTGGATTGACGGCACAAAGCCGTCACCACAGTTGCGTAGTAAGACGAGAGTAGCTGATTCTGATCCACCCCACGGCTTGTGGGGTTTTGATGGCTCCTCGACAAACCAGGCAGAGGGCCACGCCTCAGATTGCGTCCTACGGCCAGTTAGAGTGGTCCCAGACCCTCTGCGGAACGGGGGTTCCCGGCTGGTGTTGTGCGAAGTCCTTAACACCGACTTCACACCCCATGAGACGAATAC
>Ga0080013_1001861_pt1 | contig 26537 bp, 42 predicted proteins | sample ETNvirenome_6_85_FD_69236 | JGI IMG/M metagenome (GOLD analysis project Ga0080013, IMG submission 69236) | Marine viral communities from the Pacific Ocean - ETNP_6_85 (SPADES assembly) (version 2) | ecosystem: Environmental > Aquatic > Marine > Oceanic | place: Pacific Ocean | collected 2013-06-19
GATGCCCTTGATCTCTGGTTTTGCCCTCTCACATAGGGTCCCCAAAAAGAGGAAACCCCCCTCTACCGGGTCCCACGAGGCACGGGGGCTGTCGTAATGACCTTGGAGGGTAGAGATCCCCGACAAAAACAAAGCCCTCGTAGAAATTAAAAGCAGAAAAATCAAGAGAATCCCGAGTTTCATAAAATTTTGAAGTTGTCCAGAGAATCCCGGGTGCCGGCCGTTTCGTGTCATCCCCACCATGTCGCGTTGATCCCTCGGGTGTCGATGTGAACAAAGTTCGAGTAGCTTCCGAGCCCTCCGGAGAAGGCACCAGACCTCCGGAGCCTCTTTAGAGTCTCGTGAAGTCTCTCCACCCTCCCGTTGGGGGGGATCAGGTCGAGTGCTGTGTTCTCTTTGTGCTCGCTTGCGGCAGCCCCCCCGACCGCCCGGTTGTATTCTTCAGACCGATACGCGCTAGTAATGGCAAGAGGAAAGCCCAAGATGTGCCTTGCTTGGTCGGCCACCCACAGGGTTGGGACGATGCTGTCCCACATCTCGGGAGGAGGCAGGGAGTTGGTCGTGCCGTCTCTCTCCCTATACCCTTGTCTAACCACTTCGTTTGCTGAGAAGTAGCGGAGTCTGAGTCCTTCTAGGAATGCTGTGTATGTCATGATTTTATCTTCATTGGATTAATTACGTTCGTGAACCTGGCCCAACCCCACCCCGCGTCATCCACTAAAGTTCCAGGCTTGGAGAGGCACGCGTTCACTTTTCCTTCGAGCTCTGCCCTCTCTACGGCAGCCCTTGCTACTTCCTCCCCCCGGGCTGACCAGACGTTGAGTTGGAATCCCTCTGCCCTCCTCTCCCCTAGCCACTGGACCAGCCGCTTGTTGATCCTCCCGCCGACCACCAGGGTATTGTCGACGTCACAGTAGATGACCCTTGGTCTCTTAAATTTCTGTCCCTTGGCTCTCATTCTTCAAGTTTCTTTTTCAACAGAGTCCATGCGAACGCCGCCACTGTAGGAACTTGTCCGTTCCCGAGACACCGCACTCTGTCCATCCTAGTGGCCACCCCATTATCCACTCTACCCACCGCGGGTTCAGATACCCACCATTCGGACCCTCTTTTGCGTAGACTCTCCTCGGTAAGAGATCTTCTCTCTTCCTCTTGGAACCGTCCGGGTTCGTCGACTCTAGACTCATCCCCGGGGAATCCCTCCAATCTCTTGCGGTCGGAGTCGGCCACGTCTCCGTCTCTTCTCTTTCCCACCACCCACAGTCTGTTACGGCGGTGCGGGGCTCCGAGGTGATGAGCCCCAATAATGCCCCACGTCGCATCATACCCCAAGGTGGACAGCTCACCGAGGACCAGTGCAAGACCTCGGTCCACAAGCAAAGGTGAGTTTTCCAGGAAAGTGTAGGTAGGTCGAATCTCGCCCAACACTCTTGCCACCTCGGAGAACAATCCGCTTCGGGCTCCTTCGATGTCTTCGTGCTCTGGATTTGCTCCGCTGACGTCTTGGCAAGGAAACCCTGCCGATACCACGTCAGCAGTTCCTCTCCACGGTTTTCCGTCAAAGGTAAGAATGTTGCTCCAAATCGGGAACGGTGGAAGGGAGCCGTCGTTCTGCCGGGATACCAGAACATCCCTAGCGAACGGGTCGTTTTCGACTGCAAGGATTGTTTGCCACCCGAGGAGGACTCCCCCGAGGATTCCCCCACCGGCCCCTGCAAACAGGCTGACCTCTCTAAAAGGGCGTTGCTCACCGTCCATCCCACTGTGACCCTCCTTCTGGTTTGGACGCTCGCTCTATTTCCTCCGCTACCTCCTCGAACTTCCTCTGCCTTCTCCGCTCCTTTTCCCTCTTGCCCTCTTTCGCACTCCTGTCGTTCATCTCACGGAAGGTAGGCACACTGATCCCTCGGTTTTTGAGGAACCGGTCACATGCTTCCTTGAAGGCGTCAGAGAACTTACTTCTTCCTGCTACCATGGTGGTGCTATTTTGCCCCCCCCTCTTCTTCACATCTACAGATATTTTGGTGGGCCTTTTTCCAATCTCCTTTGCAGAATACCAACAGGTTCTGGTGTGCTTTGGTCAGCTTCCGTCCCCCCTCGAAGATTCGTGCGCCCCTCATTGCACACGTCCCTACCGGGGTGACGAGGATTGCCTCGTTGTAGAGTTCCAGACCCGCGCCCCTGAACGAGCCAATCGTTTGACTGACGAAGTCCCTGCACCACCCTTCCTTGCTCCTAAAGTCTCCCACCACGATTGCAGCAAATCGGTTGTCCTTTAACCTCTCGCAACTCTTTTCCAGGATTTGGTAATACTCTGAACAGAACTGTGGCCACTCCATCGTCGAGAGGTCAGACGGGTCGTCAGAATAGACCTCGAGGTTTCCGTAGGGTGGGCAGGTGAAGAGGAAGTCCGCTTGCGGAGCTTCCACCATCGTGTAGCGAGAGTCCCCCCGTTCCCAATGGAGGTCCTGCCACCTAGCGTCGGGACAGATCTTGCGAGCCTGTTCCCAATTTGCTGCGACTTGTTCTGATCTCAACTCGCTCCCCCAATAGCGACGTCCCAACTTCTCCGCTATGATCCCCCGGACGCTTCCCCCTGCAAAGGGGTCTACGACCATACCACCTGGTGGGCTCCACCATCTGTAGGCAACCTCTGCCAGCACGGGGTCGAATACGCTCGTCCCTGCCGACTCTGACGCTTCCTTCTCCTGCTCTCCGTATCCCCCTTTGTTGACCGCGTCGGAGAAGCCGAGGAGATTCCCGGCCCTTCCCACTTCGCTTTCAATACCAAGTGAGAGCCACGCGTTCTTCCTTTCCTGCCACGCCCCCTCCCTAGCACTAAGGACGGAGAAGGGCGGCACAAGGAACTTGTTAGCTAGTGGCCCTTGTCCTTCGGCTTTCATAGGCTCACCGAAGAGGTCGAGCCCCAACGGAGAGAAGTTGTTTGATCCTCCTTCGTTCACTTGTCCTTCCCCCCATCTACCGGGTAATCACGTCGTCGCCCCTTGCCTTCTGCCCTTTGGAAATTCTGCCACCTTGCTTCAAGATCTTGAGCGGCTGACCTCATCTCGTTACGAGAGTCCACCGTGGTCTTGGCGTGGAATACGGAACTGTGGTCCTTTCTTCCGAAGAGCTTCGCAATTTCTGTCGAGCTAGCGTGCAATACCCTGTGGGCCACCACCATCGAAAGAGCCCTAGCCTCTGCAATCCTCTTGGGCTTCCTTGGCCCTATCAGTTGAGCAACCGTCAGGTTGAACTGTTCGGCACAGAACTTCCTGAACCGTTCGTGGAAGATCATACCCCCCTCTCCGGGCTCGGCTTGTTTCTCTTCCCTCCGAGCCAATTCGGCAACGAGGGAGTAGGTGGGGAACTCTTGGAGGAGCACCCTAGTAAGGAGCTCCTTCTTCAATTCTCTGGTATTCACGTTTGTCATCTGTTTGGTAGTCATTTTGATCCTTTCGGGGTATAGGCTCGGTCTTTCTTCAATCGGTCAACGAGGAGGGCAAGAGGCTTTCGGACCTTCTCTCCTCCGATAATCCATTTGCACGACTCCATCTCGTCGAGGAACTCTCGGGCGAGGGATTCGGCGCGGTGCCTGTCGGGGACTGCCTTTCCCACTAAGTCGAGCCAATCCTGGATTGACGACCAATCAAACTCACCGCAAGCGTCCGCTTCTGGTCTGCTGTGTTCTTCTCTTCTCTTGTCTTGTCTTGTCTTGTCTGCAATAGCTCTTTCTGTCGTTGCTATTGGCAAATCGTCCTTTTGCCATCTACTGGTGGCACCTGCTCTTCCTGCCTCTCTCCTCTTCCTGACGAGGCTCTCGGTTTCCTCGGGGTAGAACTGGACCACCAGGTCCTCCCCTTTCCATTTGTAGAGCTCACAGACGAGCAGAGTCTCCTCCCGGGTGACACAGCATAGCTGTTGCCACATTCGGTCCTTCCATCCCTTACAACGGCGTATGATTCCTCCGTTCTCTTTGTCGGCACAATAGGCTAGAAGGTTGAGCCAAGTCGCACGAGCCACCGGGTCGGAGCCAATGTACTCTTGTGATCTGATCACGTGGAGGTGCAGTTTAACCCACTCCATCACAGAGCTCCCACACGATCTGCTTTCTCCCAGAGGCTCCGGGTCGTTTCTGCCCGGAATCACGGATCATTCCTTTCCTCCGGAGGGAGGAGAGCCGGGGGGTGATGCTGTTCCACCGCTCCCCCGAGAGCCTCTCCACTTCGTCTGCAATCGCTCTTCCTCCATTGCAGCGGATAGCGTTGAGTGCTTTCTCTTCGAGCTTCGTCGCGTTGGTCCCTGAGAGAACCTTGGCAGCCTCTTTCGAGGTTGATGGGTCGGATCGTCGGGCGTGGGCGTTGCCCCCTCCGAACAGTTTCATTTGAGTCATGGTATGGTTTGGTAGTTTTAGCCTCCGCCAAGTATGGTTTTGAGAGCCTCAAGCTCTGGGCAGAACAGGCACTTGAGGGTGAAAGGGAGAAAGAAGAGGAAGAGCAGGAGAGAGAAGAAGCCCAAGACCGCTGCCCCAATACGTCCCCACTGAATGTCGTCAGGTTCCAGGCTTGCGCGTTTCTTCCAACAGGCCAGTGATCCGGAAATGAAGACGAGAAGGAGCAAAGCCCAACCATACCACTCAAACAGTATGTAGCGTCGGAGCTCCTCGGAAGCCTGTCCGGAGAGAATTTCTAGTATTTCTAGTTTTGTTGTCATCTTTGAGGTAAAGCAATTCGAGCAATTTGGACAGCTATGTCGGCAGCCGAGTGGCCCACGCCAATCTGACCTTGCCAGTTGGAGTGCATCCCCACTTGAGCTTTCGTGAGCCTTCTCCCCGACTTCGGCTTCTTCGGGTCCTTCAGTTCAAAAAGGAAGTTAAGCCCTCTCCACCCTATCACCAGGTCGGGGAACCCCTTCCCGGCTCCTGACGCGTCGTAGATGGTTGCGTCTGGCATGGCGTCCCGAAGCTCTTCTACCACCGATCTGTGGTTGTCGTCCGTTCTCTTGGCGTACCTGCTCATCACTCAAGACCAGTCAGGAGCTCCGCTGTTGCCTCCTCTGCAAATACGCTAGGGGAGTGCATTGGTAGCGTCGTCTCGGCGTGGGCAAAGGTAGAGGACCACTGCAAGGACGACCGATCTTTGCAGTCCCGGATCATGCGTGGCAGGTGGAACTGGACATAGGCCCGTCCCGCGTCCAGCGACAGGTTGTCGATCTCAGTGACTCGGACTTCGTAGGGGGGTGCGGAGCTCTGCCAAATGATCTTGAACGTCGTTCGATCTTCTCCTGTGGCTTTGTTCCATAGGTAGAGATACATGGCGGCTTGAACATGGTAGCCGAGTCTCCCCACCTGCCTTGAGAGTTCATCGTCTGAGTAGAGGTTGACTCCGGTGGTCTTCAGATCTACAAGGGATTCACCGTCCCCACAGACAATGTCTATTAGTCCCTTCACGGGAATCCCGGACCTTTCCTTCCCCTTGGTGGTCTCCGGACCCAACGAGTATTTGAAACCAGCATAGTGGACCGCTGCCACCTGCGTTTGGGCTCCCTCCAAGAGACCGGCAGAAACCGGGGTCTGGTAGATTTGGGCGACCGCAAGAGCCGCGTTGGCGTAGTCCTTCTCAGAGACGAGCCTTGCCCCCTCTGCCTCCTTCTCCGCTACCCACTCTCTCGCCTTTTTGGTTCGGGCCACCCCGTCGGAGCTCAAGTGGGGGTTGGCTTCCTTAGAGACGAACTCTTCGCTCTGAAACTCCGGAGTGAATAACAGGCAGTCTACCAGAGATCCCCACGCCATTGCTGCCGAGGGTTTTCTTTCCTCGGACAAGGAAGCGAGGAAGCGAGGAGGACCGAGAGAGACGTACCTCTTCAATAGGCTAGTGCTTAGGGGACCGTCTCCCGGGTTCTTCGGATCGAAAGCCCAAGCGTGGTAGTCTTTGGGCCGAAGTCCGTGGTGTGTGCCGTTGGGGATCATGCTACCAGAGGTCAGTCTTGGAAGGAGCCTCTCCCGTATCTGGGTTTATCTTTCTCACTCGTATGCACGGCTTTTTGGGATCTCCGAACGCCGAGCAAGTAGTGGGGAAGAGAGTCACTTTCTTTCCTTTCCATTCTTCCGGGTCGGGACCGTGGATCTCTTTAATCGACATGTGGTTGATTTTCGCAAGCACCAGTTCCTTGTCGCTTTCCTGGAATGACAAGACCGTGCCTTCCATTTGCTTACCGTCGCTGCCCTTGTCCTTTGCGGAGGCGTACCGCCATGACTTAACGGTCAGAGTGCAGTCCTTCCCACCCAAGTCGGGCTCCCTCAGATAGGGAGAGGGGTAGGCTTTTGAGAACTTGAACTTTTCACTCACCGGACTCCCCCTTCTCCTCTGCTCCTTCGAGGAACCGCCCTCCCACCCGGGTGTAGGTGGGGACGTCGAGGTAGCCCCCTTCGTTCAGGAAAACCCGTAACTGAACGAGAGAGCTACCCCTTGCCCCGTCGGGGGAGGATTCCCCCGAGTGAGGGTTGCTACAAAGAATGGCAAGTCTCCAAATGGAGAGGACGCAGAACCAAGAAAGGAGGACGCTTGTTGGGGCTGCAAGAATTGGTGGCCACAAGGCCCACGCCGTTCCCGCTAGAGCAGGAAAGAGGGTGGCACATAGGAACGACCACATTAGGTATTGGTTGGTTTTGGTAGTCATAAATTGTGGAACCGGTCAAGGGTCTCCTCGGGGCTGTAGCCGCTCCCGTGGTAATCTCTCCAATCCTCCTCCGGGGGAGTCTCTCTCTTGAGTTTCTCCCCGAGGGCTTCGAGTTCGTTTGTCCAGTCATCGTAATGAGTTGGGTGGGGCCGGTGCTGCTCCGAGGGGGGGGGAGCGTGATCTTCACGGCTTTCCATTTTCCTCCCCTTCCGAGAACTTCAACGCCCACCCCCCCCCGTAATCTTTACCCTCGTGCAATTTGAAACCCGCGTTTCCCTTCTGCAATTTCTCCAACCCGCTTTCCAGGATTAGTTGAACCAAGAGGGAGAGAGATAACCCGTGCCGAGCCGCTTCGACTTTCGCCACCTTGTGCTGTTGGTCGTAAAGAGCCACTCGTTTCATTGGCGGGTAGCATCCCTTATTAAATAAGGCACAAAAGCCCTTTTTGCCTCTTTTTGATTGCTTTTTCTAGGCAATCAAAGTGGTCCGTGTTATACTGCCTCCGCTATGAAAGAGAAAACCAACATAATACCGTTCGAAAAGGAAGCGCCCCCGGTGCTTGCTCTTAAAAATGTCAAGGTGCACCTTGGGCTCTCCCAAGAAACCTTTGCCTTCACCGCTTCCCTTTGGGTCGATGGCAAACGCTATGCTGCCGTCAGTAATGCCGGACATGGCGGCCCTTGTGAGATCCATGAACAGAAAGGAGCACAGAGTGCTGCCGAACTGGACCAGAGGATTTCCTCCACCTTCCCTCGGCTCTTTTCTGATCTCTTCCCCAAGGGGAGGGAGCAGGACCTTGACGAGGTCATCTCTGGTTTGGTGAGTAGGCACCTGCTCGTGAAGGAGATCAAAAGCAACTTCCGGAAGTGCTTCGTCGCTCTGAGTAAGGAGGATGAGAAGATCTACCAGTGGAAGAAAGTCCGAGGGGAATCCGAGGAGGCTGGAAAGGCTCGGTGGAAGGCGAGCAACGGTGAGAAGTACACCCTTCTGAACGATCTGCCTCTCGAAGAGGTGGTCGCTCTGCACAAGAAACACGGTTAATTTTAAACCAGAAACTACCATGAAAAAGAAAGCCAAAATCACGAGAAAAATCGGAGCCAACAAAGGGAATCCCCGGCTGTGGCTAGAGGGAAAGTTGTTGCTCGAATTCGGGTGGAATAGAGGGGATCACTTTTTCCCTTCCTATGCTGCCGGTAAGCTCACCTACTCCAAAACTCCCAAGCTCCGTGGGAGCCCGGAGAGAGCCGTGGCAGGGACTTCCTGCCGCCCTATCATTGATACATGTGGGGCCTTTCTAGGGGCCACCTGTGGCTTTAACACAGGGGAAACTGTGGAGCTCAAGGTGAGCCGCTTGAAGATCGTTGTAACTCCTCTCAAACCAAGTAAATGTGCATGAAAACCGAAACCAAACCGCTAACTTGGAAGAGAAACGAACGGATCGTTTTGTCCTCCGGTGCCTATGAGATCCGTAGAGGCAAACTGAGAAACCGCCCTTGGGAATTGTGGAGGTTGGAAACCCTCCTCGGGGCGTGGACCTTTCTCGAAGAGGCAAAAGACATGGCTGAGTGGAACGAAACCAAGTTGTCCGAAGTGGAGGACCGGGGGTTGATCCAATGGCTCGTGAAGGAGGTCGGGGGCTCTATGGACCCGGATACCTCGGCAGAGGAAATTGCCGAAATGGTGGTACAACTCGGGGGTTCCATGCACGAAGGAGTCCGGGTTGCGACTGCACTCGGCAGATAATAAGCCCGAGAGGGGGGGGGAAACCCCCCCTCTTTTTTTTTGTTTCTATGAACCACAAAGCAAACACACAATGAACAAACTACTTGAAGCTACAGCCTCACTCCGTCGCACCATTACCAATGCGAAGAGGGAGATTGAAACATGGCGGGAGGTTCTCAGGAACGCCCCCGAGGAACTTCGCTCTGACCCAGCGTGGGTGACCCACATCGAAGGAGAAATGAAATCAGTGAGTAAGAAAATCACCGAAGCGGAAACCGAAATTGACAAGGCAACCGCCTTTGCCAATGGAGTAGCCGCACAAAGAAGGGGGGAGAGCACTTCCGCTCGTATTTTGATCAAGGAAGCCCAAATTGGTGCCACAGAAATGGCTTGGGGGGCTTCGAACGACGAGCTTAAATCTCCCGGCTACTCCTACTCTGTTGCTCTTGCTCTTCGGAGTCGATCCGGACCTGACGATCCTCTCAAAATGGCGGTTTACTCGGGGGTAGCCTCCGAGGCAGTCCACCGAGAAATTCAGGGACGAGCCTTCCTCCACGATGTCGAGTGTGAAGGCACACGGCCGAAACAGCAGGATCAGGTACCCCGGATCAAGGAAGAGCCTTCAGAGAAGGAAGTCTACCGCTACTTCTTTTGGCTCGCTCACAGCCGGTTCTTCTACAATCTCTCCGAGGTTGGCCCGGAGGGGGAAGAAATCCAGGAACTCAAACCAGAACTTGGCCTGGAAGACGTCGAAACTTTGACGTCGAACCACCGGACGTTGGCCCAACAAAACTGGCACCTCGTGTGGGAACAAAACGTTGAGGATTGGGGGGGCTTCGCATTCCAATGGCAATAAATACGAACCAACCGAATTGGGGGGGAGCACGGCCAGGTTCCGGACGACCTCGGAAACCCGAAGCGGAGAAGCGCGTCGTGAAGGGCGTTAGCCTTTCCCCGGAAGCGTGGGCCAAACTGGAAAAGGCAAGAGGGGGGCTCTCTCGGAGCTCCTTCCTGAACCATTTGATCCTCTCCCTTTAGGGAAAATCGAATGAACAACCCGGGATTATCTTGACGGGGGGTCCAGTTTCAGCTAGTATGTAACTGTTGAGAGGGGGAACCCGATCAACAGCTCCCCGGGAAAGATGGACTTCACTGATGATCTTTCTCGACCTAGGAAGGGAAAGGTGGACTTCACTGATGATCTTTCTCGACCTAGGAAGGGGGCAAGGAGCCCCCGGAGGGGGGTGCAAAGGCAGACTTCGGGCGCAACTCCCGCAAAACTAGATAGGGTCACAAAGTCTTGTAGCACCAAAAACCTCCGGGGGGACTCCGAGAGCTCCCGCTGGTGGGCGCAATCCATGACCAGCAAAAGTTGAGAGGAGGAGCCACCTCCGAGAGATCACCGGCCCTTTGAGGGAGGTGTGAAACCCGGAACAGGAGCCGCTTCCGAAGAGCGTCAGCTGACTCTCAACGCGTGCCGAGCCTCGGAGCTCGGCACGCTTTGTTTGCCCCTTTGGAACCCGGGGAAAATCGCATGAACAAGCCGGGATTATCTTGGCAAGGGGGCTACTTTCCTTTAGTATGTATGTGTTGATAGGAAGAGCGGCTTCCGGGCCACCACCCTCCTTGAAACGAGTTTGGCTTGAGTGCTTCAAGCAAGTGAAGACGCCAAACCGAGTTCAGAACCGCCTATGCAAGCGGAAGGGGGGAGTGAGCCGGGTCTAACCGCCCTCCGTGGGGGCACCCACCGCGTATCAATAACGGGCCGATCTCCGGAGATCGGCTCGTTCTGTTTGCACATTTATTGCCTAGAATTCTCTAGGCTTTTTTTTAGCTCTTGGACGTCCTCTCGTAGAAACCTGAGTTCGGCTTTTATTTCAATCAGTTCGTCCCTCTGCTGACGCATCCCATCGTGGTAGGCCAACTGCAGGTGGTTCCCTAACCTCTCCTCTAAACGAACCCCCCAAGCTACACCCCCGGCTGCCACAACGAGAATAGGCCAGTTCCGAAGAACCCACCCGACTCTCTCCTCTCCGCTCATCTCACCCCGTGATCCTGAGAGCTCTTGTTGCCATCCCGGGCGGCTCCTCCGAGGAGGACCGGCCCAATCGCTGACATAAGGTATCCAGCCCAAAGGAGCCAAGGGGGAGCGACCAGGTCGAGTGCGACATTTGCGCCCACGACGGCTGCCCCTATAGCGGAGAACAGCCCTCCGACGGTGGTTTTCCAACTGATTCTTGCGTTTTTCATAAGATTCCGTGCTGACACATAGTCACGAGCATGGAGAGAACCCAAATGATCCCCCCTCCTACCCAGAGGTGCCAGTCTTTGATCACTTGTCGTTCATTATTTCCCGTGCATCTCTCGCAACCTCCACCCAAGCCCGGGCGGCTTCTGCCGCTTCCCTTGCTTGGTCAGGAGTTAGTTCCCCGGCACAGGAGCCGAGGAAGAGAGACCCAGTTATCAAAAGTAGCCGTTTCATTTTCCAGGCTTAGGTTTTCCCGATTACGGTAACCTTGGCGGCTACTCCGGTTGCGTTGAGGTCGAGAATCAAGGTGTTACTTGAAACAGCCAGACCCTCACTCCAAAGCCAAATTGCCTTGTCTCCGGTTTTCGCCATGTTGGTCATCTCTGTGAAGTAGCCGTCGACAAACATCGACCCGTCAACGGTTTGCTCTACCATAATAGCGTAGAGGGTTACCATTGTTGCGATTGTCTTACCCTCAAAATCGACGCCAGCGTCGGTAATTGTGGGGGAACCGCTTGTTGATACCGTCCCGTCTGCTAGTTGGACGGTCGCAATATCGGACGTAGTGGTTGCCACCGCCTTGATTGAATAAACGATGTCAGCGTCGGTGAATGATTTGGTTGCTAGTGCGGACCCGACAGCTGCCGAGTTCGTCACGTCTGTTCTTGTGGGTGTGCAAGTAGCCGTAAGAGCCATTTGCACACTTGATTTGGTGATGGTTGTTGCCATTGCTGTATTGTGTTTATGGTTAAGAAAGTACGCTGTCGGACAGCTCGTTGACGTAAATTGGTCCGTTTATGATTTGGTCGGTGATGAAGGCTTCGTCGGCTCCGTATTCGATTTTCGCGATTTCGTACCACAAGTCGCCAGTCGAGAAGTAGTTCGTCGTGTCCGTGCCCCGAGCCGGGGCCGCGGTGCGAAAGGAGTAAGCGGCAGTGCTGAGTGAGTCGAGTCGGTAGTTAGTGAGCGTGACCGTCGGCGATCCCCCCCCCCCGTCATTACTTGTCGAATGTTGGGCGGTTCCCCAACTTACGTTAAGCCAGATCGAACCGTTCACTCCGGGTATGGTGATCTCTGCACTTTCGTCAACCTCGAATGATTCGGACACAAGCGGATAGCTTGGTCCCTTCTGCCATACGATAAACCCTTTGGCTACCTTGAACGCTTCGGCTTCGGTCTTTCGCACCCGGAACTGGTGGTTGTCTGTCCATATCCCGAGGTTGTCCTGCACGATTTGCTCGTACATGAAGATCTGTGGCGGGAGCGTTGAACTGACCGTGTCGTTGGTTACCTCGAACGTGCAAAGACGAATTGCCTTCTCGTCTCGGTCGATAGTTCCCGGGCCAACGTCCAGAGCGACGAATGTGATGTAAGCCTCGTAAGTGTCCCCGAGTTCCCTGTAAATGACCCACGCTTCATAGTCTCCGTCATCCAGGTTTTCCCGAGGAGCCGGGTCGCTGTCTATTGTGTCCCCCCCGAGGGTCGGGTAGATTTCCACCGCTTCGTTATCATCACCGGAAGGCTCGCAAATCGTGGGAGTTCTCAGGAACCGGAGCTTTCCAGGCCAAAGGCCCACGCCCCGTTCAAGCTCCACCCCCTCCTCGGGCTTCTCGTAATACCGGAGCCCTATCGGAGCAAACCCGTAGGCTTCCGGACAGACAACCGGGTTCTTGGGCTCGTCCAACCTGCCGTAAATGGAAAGCACCGCTTCCCTCATTTTGTTCCACTCCCGAGCCCCCGAACTCTGGTCGACTCGGAATGGAATGTCAGGAATTCCGCTTTCAGACGCCGCCATTACATGAAAAACAGGGTATTGGGATCATACTCGTAGAGCCCTTTGTTGATTGGGTGGGGACCGTCTGGCCCGTCGGGGAACTTCGGGAATCCGAGGGGGGGAGAGAGCTCCCACGTCTGTGATTGATTCGTGAGCCCTCCCGTCGTGTCCTGCGACATGGAAATCTTCATCCACTCGTAGGTGTGTCCCAACATTGGCATTGGCGGGTAGCCGGGGGGACGAGGGTCGTCGCTATACTCCACGAGCCCGAGGTGGTTGAGGTCTTTGTCGACCCACCCGTCCACGCTCGTCAGCTCTTCGGTCCACTGCAGCGTGGGGGCTTTGAAGGTTCTGTGACCCTCGACGAAAATCATTCTGCCCCACTTGACGGCGTCTGGGTGGTGTTCGGCGTAATCGGGTTGTCTTCGGTCTACCGTGGACTTGTAGTGGATCTGCTGTGCGTCAATGGTCTTGTCCTTTACCAACTCGGCTTTCCCTTCCATCACGGCCACTATCCACGCCTTGGAAAAGGCAGCATTGTCCTCACCCATTCGTTTCCCATCGAAGTCGTGCAGGAAGACCGGGTGTTGCAGAATTGACCTGTCCACCCGCGTCCCACTGAGAGTATAGACTGCCTCCTCCTTCTCTTCGTTCGTTCCTAACCAGTTGCAGTTGACAATCGTCACCCCTCCCGGCTCGTTCCGAACGTCAACCTCGTCGAGGAGGAGAAACCCCCAATAAGACGGCAGCTCTTCGTAGAGATCAGTAATCGGTGTCCCTTTCAAAAACAGGAAACTTGCAGAATTCTCCCACGTCTCTCGGAGCATGGAAAAGGAGTTGGAAGCCATCCACCCCCCTTTGGCGTCTCTTCTGGCGTTGAAGTCGGGACGAGCCTTGAAGGTCGTGTTGTCGTATCCGTATGAAGTTGCGGCCATTTTAGGAACGGTAGATTGCTTTGTTTCTTTCGATCAGGTGTAAGACCCGACTCTGGTCCTCTGCTTGAGCCAAGAGTTCTCTGTCTAAATTCAAGCGTTCCTTCCCCGCTATTGCAGGGGGAGCCCCGAAGATTGCCGCACCAGGTCCCGGACCTCCTCCTCCGAGCAAATCCTTCAAGCCTGGAAACATGGTGGTGATGATATCAACGAACCCTTCCCCGATTTGTTCCCCCACTTCCTTTGCCTTTGCCACCACCTTTTCCATGAACCAATCACCCAATCCACCGAACCACTCGGGAAGGGTCTTCTTGAAAAAGCCCTCATTCCCGAACAAATCCACGGCGAAAAATTGACTCAACAGGGTGATGAATTGCGGGATACTTGAAAGCAGGTCTTCGATACTTTTTGCCATTTTTTCCAAATCGATTACCCCTAGGAGTTTGACCCACGCGGCTCGGATAGTGTTATTAAACTTCGTAGCGGCGTTTTGCATTTTGCGTATGCTCTCTCCTCCCGCGTCGTCGATTGCCTTTGCTAGACCTTTGGTGTTCTCACGGGCGGTCTTCATACGCTCGTCCCAGTGCCTTGCCAGACCCACGGCCCTAATCCCTTCCCCTCCGAAGATCTCGTCCAACGCAAGAACCACGTCTTGGATGGGACGCTGTGAGTTCTTGGCGGCTTTCATTATTGCCTCGAACTGTGCGGCAGCCGCCAAGGGGTCGAGATCCCTAACGTCTAGGTCGAGTATCTTTAGGGCTTCCTCTGCCGCTCCCCCCCGTAGGATCGTCTCCGCTAGTCTCTTTTGCATCTCCCCCAACATGTCGGCTGCCGTGTCCGCGTCGACTCCCACTTGAACCAACGCGTTTCTAATGGCGAGGAGATCATGTGACGAAGCACCGGTCCTCTCCATTTCGTCGCGTAGAACTGCCATCATTCGTGCGGTGACCATTAACTGGTCTTTTACCACTCCGAAGATTGCACCCATTTTCCCCCCCTTCATTTTCCCCCACGCACCCTTGAGCTTGCCAATGGCTCCCTGTAGCTTGGAGAAGGCTCCTCGTATTTTTACCAACCCACGACCTACCGCCGTGGTGTCCATTTTTACCTTTAGCGTTGCGCCTAATGCCATGTCAGTCCCCTAGCAAATAGTCCTCTGTTATCCACTTTGTGTTTTTCATGCGCTTTAACTTTTCCTTGGCCGTTTCTATTGATTTACCGTCAGTGATTGCCCACTCGAACGAGTCGCCTTCTGCCCGGTTTGCGTAAGCGTCGGCAAAGATTGTTTGGATAACTTCGATTGCTGAGACTCTGTCGAGGTCGGCTCTCGAGTATCCGAGATCAAGTCCCGCCCGGAGGAAAGCGGCTCGTCCGAATGGTTTCGCTCCTCCTTCTTCCGGGCTTCCACCTTTGGGTGGCTTACCATGCTCGCTTGCAGCGCGTCGAAGTCGGCAACGATCACTTCCTCTGCCGCTTGCCTGTCTTCTAGGGTTGTGCTCCTTCCGAGTTCTCTCCCTGACCGAGCAAGTTCTTCAATCTCCAAGTCCTTGACGTCGTCATACTTAGACGCGTAAAGGAAAAAGACTGCCTCTCCCAATTCGTCGTCCCCTATTCCTTCGTCCTCTTCCTCCGACGTCGATAACTCGAACAGCTCCTGCACTATCTCTAGCTTCCCCCCGTCGAGTGGGAAGAGTTCCAGGCCGTCAGGCATGGACCCCCCTTGGAAATACTTTCGAGCTCTTCGACCCCTTGACTCTCTTCTCTGTCTTCCCTTACTCATGCTCCGATCTTTCCAAGAATGTGTTCCTGAACTCTGGTCGGAGCCCTAACGGGGTCGATCAAGGCAACGCTTCGGCCCTTCTTTATGTAAACCTTCGCGTTGGCTTTCCTGACGTAGTCCCGGACGCACAGGAAATTGTCCCACGCGCACATTAGGTAAGCCAGCGGGTGGTCCGGGTTTTGGTAACTCCATTCTTCCTCCCTTGTCTTGGCGTCTCTCTCCTGTTTCCACGCGGCAACTATTGCGTCCGCTGACATCGTCGGGTCAGACGAGCTACCATTAGGAAGGAAGTTGAACGCTACCCTGTTGGCGTCTCCGGTGGTGATGCTGACTTCCTCTCCGGGGACAGGGGGAACCCCGAGTGCCATCAACGAAGCCGCCAGTTTGATGTCGGTGACGCTAACCGTCGGTGCGTATTTTTTTATCGCTGGCATTTTTTCCTGCCTCTCTTGCTTTTTTCCTTCTTTCCCGCACCTCTCGGTTCCCTGCTTGGATCTCTTCCAAGTCAGGGTCTACCGGGAGGGCTGTGCTCTTTGCTTTTTTGGCTTTGGGCATTTGCTTACGTTATGGTTGCAGACGCACTAGAGGCTGTGACTCCGAGCCACCCCTGTGCAGAGAAGGACCCCTGTTGGAAGTCTGTGTTTGCGTCGGTGAGTTCCACCGTGTTTATGTAGAACTTCGTGACGCCAGTATCGGTGCCGTAGATTGACGTGCTTGCGACGTCTAGGACTCCTCCCAACGTCTGCCCTTGGGTGTCTGCTGTAACGGTCGCACCGTTACCGTTTAGCGTTGCAGTTTCGTTGTAGAAAACTGCGCCTGTGACCTCACCAATATGGTTGGGGAGCTCTACCACTTCTTCCGAAGCGGCCATAGAGAGACTCTGAATGTAGAGTCCCTTCGAACTTTCGTCAGAAATGCCGTAATTACCATTTCCGTATTTCGTGGCTGCCATTGTTTCGTTTCGTTAGTTTTAGGTTTAAAAAAAGGGTTAGGGGAAGGGAGGGGGTTCGGGCGGGTCGGGCTCCGGGGGGTCGGGCTCCGGGGGGTTCCTAATAGCGTCAAGGATCGCTTGATAGTCCTCCTCGGAGATCTCCTCTGCTGCCTCACTCGAGATAGCTTGTGCAATCACGACCTCGTCCTCGTCAGTGATCCTCCACGAGTCAATAGGGCAGAGTCCCCATCCCGTTGACGGTTCCTGCACAAGATCAGGGAAGAGAGGCAGACCTCGAAGGGTTCCCGCAACCGGGTATCCCCGAGACTCGTCCACGTAGTCCGTGTAGGTCGAGTAGTGGTCCGGATCGACTCGGAAAAAACGGTGGGTGGAAAGGTCGGGCATTCTATTGGAGAACTCCGTTTAGTGTTATGGTCCAAGCCGGGGAGCAGGCTTTCAGCGTGGTCACCGCAGAGGTAATGTCAGGCGTCCCCGTGCCTGTGTCGTAGTCGATTGTTATATCTGGCCCACTTGCAGGTGCATCGACGCCAGATGTGGCTATAGAGTTCAGGATGTTCTCCACGGAGGTTGCGGTGAGCGACGAGCAGCCGTCCCATGCTTTGTAGAAGCAATCATTGGAGGGTGTTCCGGGAGACCAATAATCGAACAGGTTAGCGGGAAAATCTTCGAGTGAAGCGCACAGGTACCAGCAGTAATAGAAAGTGGTCCCGCTCGATAGGTCCAGTGTGCCGGGAAAACTTTCGAGTGAAGTGCAAGCATACCAACTGCCACTAAAATCTGTCCCGCTGGATAAGTCGAGCGTGCCGGGAAATTCGGTCAGTGGAGTGCCCCCCCAACTGTAACTGAAATTTGTTCCGCTGGATAAGTCGAGCGTGCCGGGAAATTCGGCAAGTGAAGCGCATAGATACCAGCAGGCGTAGAAATCTGTCCCGCTCGATAAGACCAAAGCGGGAAAACTTTCGAGTGAACTGCACGACCGCCAGCAGGAACTGAACGATGTGCTGCTTGAGAGGTCCAAAGCGGGAAATTCGGTTAGTGAAATGCAATTACGCCAGCAGGAAGTGAAATTTGTCCCGCTAGATGCGTCAATCTTGGGAAAATCTTCGAGTGAATAGCAATTATACCAGCAGGTACTGAAATTTGTCACCCCACTGAAATCCAACGCAGCAAACTTCGGGGCAACTAAATCGGTTCTATCGGCCCAGTATTGGTAAAGACTCCCAGTCGGATTCCTCGTCGCGCCCGTGTTCTCTTCCAACCAACGGATCACAGACCCGACTTCCGTATTCGATACGGAGGAAGGAAACAGTGCATAGGCGTAGAGTCCTAGCCCTTGGAAGTAACCCGTCTCATTCCCTAGTGCGGTGATAATATCAACCGAGTCCGCGTCCACTTCGTAGGCAAAAATGCCGTTGCTAGTTGCAGTCACAAGGATTCCCGCTTGAGCGACTGCCGTTGCACTGAAGTCTAGTTGCTTGTCGACCGCGTCAAATTGGAGGAAGCCCCCCGAAGCGTCGTGCGCTGGCTGTTCTTCTGCCGTAGTTTGCACCAAGTCTCTGACCAGTTGGTTTGACTTTCCAGGAGCTTGCGTCCATTTTTCGACGTCCCCCCCCTCGGTGGTGATTCCTTGGGTTCCGTAATACAGGAGGTAGGGGTTCAAGTCTTTGGGATTAATCAAGTAGGGGACCATGTCTGGGTCAGAGATCTCCGCACACTTGATCTCCAACGCAAACGTCGTCTGCCGGTAGCCGTCCACCGGCTCCGTCACCCCCTGCCCTCCGGTGGAGTCGTTGACTTGCATCACGGTCCCAAGGAAGCCCTTCAACGCGGCAGCATCCCCCACCAGGTCCGTCACGGCTTGCGTGATTTGCCGGTGAGTGGTGGCAGATTCGTCCGCTTCCGGAATTGTCATTACCACCACCGAGATTGGGACGGTGTATTGCCCCCGGATCACCTCGTTCTCTTCGGGATCTCCTGCCTCCGTGACGATGCACGCCGGGTAGGAGAGATCCCCACCAAAGTCTCGTTCGAAGAACGTCACGGACGATAACTCCGGGCGTCCTGACCCTTTCAGAAAGTCGGAGACTCCCGCTACTGTAATGTCGGTGATCACGATACGCTTGCTTTAACTGCTCTTCTGTACCACTGGACGGTTTGCTTCCACCCGTTTCTGGTGGCTTCCTTTGCCGTCCGCTTTGAAAAAATGTTCGTGTCGAGTGTCGCAGGAGCGTCCGAGATCAAGTGCACCTCTGACTTGCCAAGCGTCCTCTTCACATACTTGGCCCTTCCCTTGTCGGAGTGCTTTTGTGCCCACTTCATAAAGTTCTTACCGATCCTGGCTGGACTCGGCCCTCGTGATTTCTTGGCAAGGGCCATGCCGGCACCTAGCCACGACCCCTTGGTGATTCCCGCCAACTTCTTACGTCGGACGAGAGTCTTGTTCATGACCGGAGTCTTCGTAAGCGCACGCTTGCTAGGGGGAAGTCTTCGGACTCTCCCGTCTTTCCCCCGGTGATCCTCAATAAAGTCGTTCACATCGTCCGGGCTTTCCAAGATTTGAGAAGGAGAGAGGTGTGCCACCCCCCCCTTGAACATGAACGAGGGGTTCCTCCTTTTCACGATTTGGTTAAACGTCCGAGCAGGAACGTCACTTATGTTTGTCTTCGCTCCCGTAATGATGTTTTGGATAATCTGTTTCTTTGATCTCCCCCGAGGCTCCGTCAAAACGGCGCACCCCCGGGCTACGGCCACTCCGTACCTGATCAACGCTTGATTGGAAGACTCCCCGAACAGTTTCCGGAACTTCCTCATCCCTTTCTCGTCGATCTTGGCGGTGGTTTGGATCACGGTGCTTGAGTAGTCCCGGTTAGAGATACCAAGGTCATTGCTTCCCCCACTTCCACTGACTCGACCTTCCTCGCTTCTCCGTCCAAGGTTGCCGTCTTCCCTAGGTAATCGTCTGCCGGGTCTGTATATACCGAGACGAATTCGGAAGAAGCCCCCACGAAAGTTTGGGTAAGCTCAATTTGTTGTCCCCCCTCCATGTAGTCCCGAGCCACTCGAGCTTGGTCTTTCGTCCCCTCCCACGGGGGACCGGAGTCAATGGACAAGGAACTAGCCTGTCCGTTGGGACCGAGCATAGACGCGGCTGGTTTAAGTGCCGCGACCGCTATCTCTCCAAGCGTGCTCATCCTGTAGGCTCAAGTGCGCCCGACCCCTTCCGGAGCCGGGACGCACTATCACTTAACTACCTTCGCCTAAGTCTTTTGTGCTGCCTTCTTTTTGGCAGCCTTTTTGGGCTTTGGATCACCCGCCTTTCGCTTGTCAGCTTCAAGCTGTCGAGCGTAAGCGGCTTTGTGTCCATCGTCTGTTAAGTACCTCCCATCACGGGAGAATACTTGTAAGACGGCTTCTCCGGGCTTCTTCAAGCCACCGGCTTTCTTCCTCATTGCGGTGACGCAATCGGGAAAGGTTCCGGAGAGAATAACCGAAGTGCTTCCTTCTTTGGTGAGGACGCAAACTGCTTTGGGCGTTTGGTCACTCATGATCAGGAAACTACGATGCAAGTGTAAGCGGAGCCGTCCGAAACGGCTGCACCGAACATAACTCCGTAGCTCATCCACTGCTCTCTGGTCGCAGTAGAACCCCACACGCAAACCTGAATAGTCAGGTCCAAGCCTGGAATGTCCACGGTGGAAACGCTGTCGAGTTGGTTCGCAACAGACCCGGGAATGTTCGGAAGACCCGAACAAACTGCAATCGCATTAGGAGTAGCGGCAACGCCGTAGATGTTGGACTCAATAGAGCTTGCGTCCCACTTGGTTGCCAAGTGGATACCATCCCAACCAAACGCACCCTCTTGCGAGAGTTGGAAACCGTTTTTGTCGGTCGGAGCATTGGTGGCGTAGGCCGTGCCGTTGAGGATCAGATGTCGCTCGTATCCCTTGGCGATACTTCCGTACGCGCTTGCCCTATCGGTCGCGTCAAAAGCCGTTTCGGCTCCTGCCGTGATTACGGTGTTGGTGCTGTATCCAGCAGCCTTCCGGAATAGAGTCGCGCACTTGTCCCAAATGTGGTCACCGAGATCGTTGAGGTTTGCTCTCGCAATCCTCTCGAGTCTCTCGCCTTGCATGAACCCTTGAGAGCCCACGTGGAACGAGGCGTTACACTCGTTAACTGTTACTTCAATCGCTGTTGAAGTGGTGTCCCCACTCTCGTAATCGGAGGGGTTGTCAGCCGCGGTGCTCGTGGTCGCCGTTGAGACGATCTGAACTTTTTGCCGAGGCATGTAAACGGAGGTTCCGAAGTCCCGAGTGAAGGCACGCAGTGGTGCCAATCTGTTCCCGAGAGTCGTAACCGCTTCTTCCGCAAGTCGATCTACGATCAACGCGGCAGCATAGGTGTTAGCCATAATGTGTGTTATTTAGTGTTGTCTGAAGTGTGAGGGTTATCCCCCCAAAATGGTAGAGTGCTTGGCGCGGAACGCTTTCCTCTTTGCAGCCTCTCCGTAATTACTGATGTCAAACGCTGCGTATTCAGCTTTGACTTTCTCTTCCGCGGTAGCGGAGTCTTCAGAGAGAACTTCGAGAGGCTCGTGTCCTGCTTGGGCCAAAGTCGCGTTTGCTTTCTCGTCAGCAGAATTACCCACCAATTCGATTTCAACGTTCTTTGCCTCAATCTCTTTTGCGTGATTTGCTTCGAGCTCTTTTCTCTGCTCGTCTAAAGCGTTTTGCATTGCCTGTGCGTGTCGCTCGTCTCTCACTACCAGAGCGGCAGCGTTAGTGGCGACGGTTTCGTCGAGCTCTTTTTTCATTGCCGCAAGTTCTGGTCCGAGATCCTCGGGACCAATTTCTGCAACTTCAAGAATTGGCTCTCCGTCGTTTTGTTTGTTATTGAATAGTTTAAAGAACTTCATTTTGAGTCCGCTGGTTTGATTCTCGACCGGCTCGGGTTCCCTTGGTGGGAGGAGCTTGTCGAAAAAGTTTCGTGGCACGTTTTGCCATTGGAAGACGTCGACGTGGGCAGCTAGTGCTTGGGCCGGGAGAAGGGAAGAGACGAGGCCCACCTCTAGGGCTTCCTTCCCGTTCAACCAAATCTCGTCTTTTAGCCGTTGGGCAGCCTCTTCGTTCGAGATCCCAAGAGCTTTGGAGATCTTCCCCGAGATTGATTCGTTCATGGTACGCATTTGGCCCAACTGCCGTTCAAGGTCCTCCTCTGTTCCCCCTGAGTAGTTGCGCACTTCGTGGAACATTAACCACCCGTCTTCGGGCATGGTCAGTCGGTCCGGCCCAACCTCTAACGCTATCACACCGGCCATGCTGAACGCCATGCCGTCTACCTGTGCGCTTACTTCTGCGTCGTGTTGTCGTATTGCGTTCAGAATAGCCTCCCCGTCGAGGACGCTCCCTCCCTCCGAGTGAATCCGAAGCAAGATCTCCTCTCCTTTGGATTCCTGGAATTGCCGGACGACGTCTCTCGGGTCCGTGGAACCCCCTATCGGTCCGTAAATAAGTATCTCTTTCATTCTGGCTCGTCTGTTGTGATTAAAGTGTTCGGTTCGATCCGTTCGTGCAGACCCAACTCTTCCGGGCTCACCTCCACCCCTTCGGAGTTGGTAGCGGATACCTGTCGCGCTACCTTAGTTCTGGTCACTTTGGAAATGGCTTGTTCCCTGCAATGCTGTTCGTAATCCTTCCCCTTGAACGCCTGGTATTCTTGCTCCGAGCACAAGCCCTTCTCTACTGCCTCTCGGAGAGCTCTCTGTTCCCGTCCATCGTCGACCGAGAGCTTCTCGGGCAAGCTAAAGGTCCACTTGAGCATGTCCCCGGGGGCTTCGATGTCATACCGGGGGTTGGCTCCTGCTTTAGCTAGAGCGTACGTGATTGCCCTCTTGGCAAGGTAGCGGAGACGCTTCTGACGCGCTTCGATTGCTTTCCTTGCTCGGACGATCTCTGCTCGTTCTGCTGTGCCTTGTCCCGGGCTTTTCCAGACCAGACTGTAGCACCAACCGATACCCACGATGCTCGCTCGAAGAATTCGGTCTTGGAAGTCGTTCCAAATGCTACCGGGGTTCTCGTGTTTGATTACGTCCAGTTCTTGGTCGCCAGAAATGTGCCGAATACCCGGAGCAATCTGTTCGTAAAGCACGCCCTCCTTTGTGGACGTATCAATCTCCCCCACCCACGCCGGGTCGTCGGGGTCCGGACCGTGAGGGGACTTCTCGACGAGGTAAAGTGACGAGATCAAGTTCTGACGGAGTGTCTCGAGCTCAGTGGACGTCATGCTGTTTTTCATGTCGTCCAGAGAGTGAGAAAACGCAGGGTAGCCTCTGGTCTGCTCGGGAAAGTCGCAGTCGTAGACGTGGATGAGATCCCGGGCTGACATGTCCTTAAAGTTTTTGCCGTCCTCCGTCTCGTTCACCCGGTAGGCTACCGGTCTGCCTCTCTTGTTGAAGATGACCCCGTCGTCAATGCGAAGCCCCCGGTACCTGCCTTTTGCTACTTCCTTGTCTGCCCTCAAGTTCCACACTTGGTAGGACGGTATAATCTGCAGTTGAGGAAACCCGCCCCGGCTCTCGGTGAGGAGCACGAAGCTCTCCCCGTCCCGGTCCATGCTTTTGGACACAACTTCGAGGAGCTCCCGCCAATCGTGACCGTTCCCTCGAACGTCGCACAGAGGATACCAAACGTTCTCAAGCCAACTCGACGCTTCGGACCCTTGCTCTGCGTCTGCCCCAAAGTAAATAGGAGCCCACGCCGAACCGACACTGTAACTTGCCTTCTGACGTATCGCTTCTTTGGCTGGTCCTTGGTTGAATACGAGCCGTCTCGAGAGAGCCGACAAAGTCTTGCGGTCCGCTTGTGGAATCAAGTCGCCAATACCCCAATCGGGGTTGCGGAGATCTGCCCCCCTGAAGTAGTTGTGACTCGCAGCGTGGGCGAACCTCTTCGAGGTAATGGGACTTCCGAACTGGTCTACAATCGACATTTATCAAAAACGCACCCCTGTGGTGCGGGTGGAAAGGGTGCAGTCGTTGTCAACCTCGTAGAGGACTCTGCCGATTATCTTCAGCATGTCAGCCTTGGTCCTGACGAGTTGCCCGGAGGCACTTTGTCCGTTGAGAGAGAAGCTCGTGGTTTCCAGGCTCTTGTCTGAATTAAGACAGTCGAGGGCAAGAGCCTTCTGCCTGACCCGAAGTTCTGCAATCGCTGACGCGTCGTCCTTCAACGCCAAGTAGATTTGCCGGTATAATTCTGCCACCTAAAATCGACCCTAGTGCCGCGTCTCGAAAATAGTCAAAGCAAAGAGTTGAAGAACCTTCCTTTTTCCCAACCTGCAAAACTGAGCCAGACGGCCGTCTTCTCTGGTTAGCTATAAATGGTCCCGGGGGGGGAAGAAGGGCGTCGGAGAGGGGAATACCCCGCCCCCACGCCCCTGCCCGTTCCGTCTATCGCATGTGTGAAGGCTTAACTTGTGCTTGTATAGTAGTCTACCGAAGGTGCCGGTGTTTTGTTCCCCTTGCTTTCTCCATCGAAAGAACAGAGAATTCTGACGCCTTCTTCCTCTCTAAAGTAAACTGCAGCCTCACCATACAACGGGGGGACTAAGCAAGGGCGGTACGTGCTCGGAGAGGGAGAGGGCTTTACTCCCTCTCTCCTTTCACGAATTACGCGTGTCGGCTCATTGCCCCAAGGAGAGAGGGTTTCAAGTTGGGAAGACTCTCCAAATCAGAGCGGCAGCTACCTGGTAGACCTCACAGTCCCACGCGTGGTTGTGCTTTTTCTTCCGGACCCACCTGACAGTCGGCTGTTTCGTTTTGGGGTGTAGGAACTCCTCCCTCTCTTCGGAGTCGATCTGTTCCGTCCACGCGTCCCCAATGTCGAAACAGACTTGCCACGGGACGCCTTCCCCGGCTCGGAGTCTCGCCAAGACGTTCTTGATCTGATCCACCGCCAAATGGACGAGGGGGATTCTCTTCCCACAGGGAGCAACGACTGTCTTCCTTTTGGACATGAGTCGGAGGACCGTCCCTCCACCCGCTGCCGAGTGCCTGAACCCGCCCGAGGGGTCGCCCTTAATCGCCACCCAGCCGTAGCGTGCACAGAGATCGTAGACCCGAGTGGAGTCGTAACCGGAGTCGATGTAGGCGTGGTTGCTCTGCACCCCGTGATCCCTCATCACCTGGTCGAGCATCTCGTCGGTGTGAATCAACCCGTAGTAGACTCCCACCGAGGACGCGTCTGCCCTCCACGCCCGTATGCACAACCAGTAGTGCCACTTCCCCACGTCGATGGTTGCGAACCTCATCACTTCCCCTTCGAGCTTCTCCCCTCCCGAGTAACTCCGACAGCTCTCCTCACCGTAGTCAAGGTCCTCCTGAGAGAGAGTAAGGGCGTCATCCCACGGCTTTGCCATTTGCTTTTGCACGAACTGTTGCATTGGCAACGACTGTCCGGTCTTCAACGCGTCCTGTGCCACGATGTGTTCGAGTGCGATATCTGCCCAAGGGGAACGCCAAAGAGTGAAAGCATTCAGGTGGAAACTAATGTGGCCAGGAAGGTGAGCTTCCCGGGTGATCTCGTACTTTGATCTCTCACAGAGCTTCCGACGGTTCTTGGTCGTGTCCTTCAACGCAGTAGAGCAGTTGGCGCACTCGTAAACCGCCTTCCTTGACCTCTCGGCTGCCGTCCCCTCGTCGGGATACTTCAGTTGCTCAAGTTCGAAGGGCTGTGAGTCTTTGCACTTCGGGCAAGAGAACGACCAAACTCTTTGTTCCCCTTGGTGGTGAATCAACGTGAAGTCGTCTCCCACGACCTCCTCCCTTTCTCCCGCGTGCAAAAACCCCGCTTGCCCGAGAAACACGGCACGGCCGTTCCATCGTCGGTGGAGCCGCTTTAGAATCTCGCCAATCATCCCTTGCTTCCACAGCCACACTTCGTCACCAATCACCCACCGCTCGCTCTTGGATTGTAGGCCACTCATGTTTGCACCAGTCAAGTGGATTGGGGCTCTTGGAATTATCAGTTCCATTTTTCGCCACTTGCCTCGTTCGGTCGGGAGCTTCGTCTTCAAAGGGACGCAAGCTGCCAGCGTGGGCCACAGCCCGGTCTCTGCCCAATCTCTCACGTCCTCATTCGTCTGACCGGAAATCATCATTGGACCCGGGTCCTCACTGAGAACGTTACAAGCAAGTGCTTCAATCATCGTGGACTTTCCCGAGCCAACCGGGGTGGTGATCGAAATGACCTTGTTCCCGTTGTCCCGTATTTCCTTCATTGGCTCCGTCCACCACGGAGTGTATTCCGGACGGTAATTCGTGGCGTCGGTGCTCCGGAACAGTTTGACGTGCTCTCGGCACCACTCGGAAGGACTCAGGCTGGTCCGTCTCTGGACGGCTCCTCGGTAACAATCGGTAAGGTTCATTTTCTGTGGGCTGCCGCTTTTTTCAGATCACCTCGTAGCTCTTTCTCCACTGCAGCTCTTGCAGCTTTCCAGGGTCGGCTTCGGGCAGTCGACCGAGCCTCTTTCCACTCGTCGACGAACGGAGTCAACTCCTTTTCGATTTGAGCAGGAGTAAGCCCGGAAAGACGGGAGGGCAGCTCTGACAGGATTGCTGAGTCGAACGAGTCGCAGACTCCCGCCACTTCCGCTAAAGCTACTTCGAGTTCCTTCCGGGGTAAATACTCCTCGTCCAAGATGGCAAGTAGCCTTTGCTCCTTCTCCGTGGCCGTGTCAATTCTCTCAATTTCTGCCCTCTTCTTCCTGTCGGCCAACTCCGCTCCTCCGAGACTTAGGTCGTTCTGCCACTTCTTCCACGTGGCGAGGCTGACCCCTCTCTCTCTCGCAAGCTCTAACTGTGTCTTTCCGCTGCCGTCTTTGACGGGTCTTCCCCGTTTCGTTTTACCTTCTGCCATTGGGAGTCTCTTGGTCGTTTTTGTGAGACGCGGCGTATTCTCCGGGCATTTGTGAGCCCTTCGAACGTCGAGCAAGAGCCGAGCCGACAAAGTAGAAGTCTTCCAGACAGGAGTCTTCGGGCAGGTAGGGTCTCCTCGCCCTCCCCGGTTGCTTTTTGACAAACGCATTCCCAACCCCTCCGTAGAATGGGGTCGTCAATTTGCTCAAGCACCCGTAATTCTCGAACAGCAGACAGCGGGACTCGTGGGAAAGACCCCGGACCCACGTCTCGAATTCTCCCCGGGCGGCTTGAACTCTCTGCCTTGCCCTCAAGGTTCTCCGAATCCACCGTCCAGAGGACAGGTAGACGCACATGTCCCTCCTCTCCTCAAACTCGGCTTCCTCGGTGATGAAACGCTCAAGAGTTCTCTCCCTTTCCCTAATGGTTTCGAGGAACTCGGCAGCTTTTTGAATTAATTCGGTTCGGTTCATTGGTTCGTTGCTTAATAGCTATTGATATTTTCGCAAACTTTGCAAAAAAAGCCCGAAGATGCCCT
>Ga0080013_1001863_pt1 | contig 26526 bp, 31 predicted proteins | sample ETNvirenome_6_85_FD_69236 | JGI IMG/M metagenome (GOLD analysis project Ga0080013, IMG submission 69236) | Marine viral communities from the Pacific Ocean - ETNP_6_85 (SPADES assembly) (version 2) | ecosystem: Environmental > Aquatic > Marine > Oceanic | place: Pacific Ocean | collected 2013-06-19
TCTTATCTTCAATTACGCTCTTTAAATATTTATGTGCCTGGGCATAATTTTTCTTAGAAATATGCTCAATGACCTTAATAATCTTTAATTTTTCTTTGCCCATAATATTATTTATTAAATTGATTTGATAAAGCTAAGGATTCTGTTACGTAAAAAGTCATCAACTTCTTTTTTAGGTAATCTTTCTAGTGATTTTTCAAAATTCTCATATACTTCTTCGTATTTGTCATCACCAACAACTACCCACTGCTTTGATTCTAAAATGCCATTAACAAAAGCTTTCGGATAAGACGGGTCTGCTACGCAGTCAATAGCTACTAGCTTCATGTTTTTTACAGTACTATGCTCGCTACTTTCTTCAAGCGTGCCTAATGCCCGTGAAGACATACCAACTTTTACCCCATCGTTAATTAAGGATCTAACTATTTGACCGCAAGGTGTTGATAAGACCTTAGATTTTCCATAGAATACGTTTCCGTCTTGTGTTAACTCTGTTACCATGTGACAGGCTCTTTCTAAGTCAACATCTGCTGTAGTTGGGTGATTTAACTCTCCCATGGCGCGACCCGGTGTTACCATTTCCTCAATATACCGGGCTGCTTCTCTTTCTAATTCTTCTAATGGGTAGAGTCGGTTGTTTTTATTTACACCCTCCGCCATCATATAAGGACCTTTTATGAATAAATTTGAGGGCGAGTTTCTATCTACTTCTTCTTCAATGTATTCGAATTCATCGTTTACATCAGGTTTTTCAACAACCAAGTTAAGTTTTAGAGCCATATTATTATTTAGTCACCCCTTACGATAAAGCTCCTTTTCTGTAATAATTATAAAGGTAAATCCACACTTTTTACAATATTTTCTAGCAGCTTTCCATTTTGCTTGATTTGTTATGTACATTTTCTGCTCATATATCAAATGTTGCTTTTTTCTGTATTTGGTTTGCGGGGGTTTAGTTTGTTTTGATGGCTTTATTTCAACTAGATAGTTTATAATTTTTGCACCTTCTTTAATAGATACAAAATTATCAACATAATATTTATGAACTCTATTGTCTAAAGGACTTTTATAAGGAACAACTACGTTTTCACTACCCCATTTTATAACGTTTGGGCTTGTATCACAAAATCTAAAAAATTTTAATTCTAGTCCAGATCTATATATTGCTTTAGTACCAATAAACTTTTCAGAGTTTGTAGGTGTAAAAACACCCTGTCTCCATCTTTTTCTCATCCTACAAAGAACATTGGGGGATCAGCATCACCCAAGCCAGGTGATGCACCTTCAAGTAGCTTTGCCTCTAATTCGGCTTTTCTTTCTTCACCCTTACTAATCATATCATAGTTTAACGCACCACCACCTAATAGTTGCACATTACCAAATTTACCACGTACGTGTCCAATTGATATCATACTTAACGCCAAGGCGTATTCATAAACCCATTGCTCCATAATGACATCTCTAATTGCACGTTCTAAATAGCAGCCAATAACGCCATAAAATCTGTCGCTCCCGGGTTGTGGATACATTTGTAAATATTGTGTTCTGGGGTCAAATTTTATATCTCGACGAATTGCTAGTAATTTTTCTCTTGTATCAATCCACTCTTTAAGAGTATACCAGGATACTAAATCAAAGCCGTAGTTGCCCATTGCATAACTAAAATAGGTTTGCTGTGCTAATGTTTGCTCGAGTGTAAACAAGGTATTAATACCTGTCGTTGACCCTTCTTCAAAATCGATTACATCAACAACTTTTCTATATTCCATTACATCATAATCAAATACATTTTGATAGTAAAGGGCTGTTGTGTTTTGGCCTTCAAACGTTACAGTTTGTTGTGGGGTTGCTTTAAAGAAAGCACTAAGACCGGGTCTGTATGCTGTAATATCTGTATAAAGGGTCTCTGAAAATACTTCAAATGCTTGAATCCCAGGACCTTTTCCGCCTGTAACATCAGCAAATAGAGAGGATAAGGTGTTGAGTCTGCCGTTATGGCCTGGGTATGTAAAATTTGACGCACTTAGCGTTGAAGTTGCAACATATACAGAAGCAAGATTGCTCGTGGAATTTCCGCCAGCCCCTTGCCCTTCACCAGCACCACTTAATGTAGTTGGTGGGTATGATCCATAAAACTCAGGGCCTGGGCCCAGGGGATTTATACCATCAATTTGTTTTTGTTTAGTATCTAGATCTGTATTCGCTAATGTATATAAAAAGTCTAATCGTATACCTTTATTCTTTTCATACATATCAGAGTCAAATATTAAATATTCTCTGGTATAACCTGCATACTTTGTAAAATATTCAACTGCGATTTGAACATTTTGTCTAAGTTGATCAGTGTGTATTTCTAAACTAACCAACGGGTAGCCTAAAGTTCTCTTTATTCTATCTCCTACATTATCATAAGTTTTAATTTTGTTATTTAAATTTGTTGATAAAAAAGCGGAAATTGGTTGAATATTGCATGCAAGTGCCATAAAATTATTTAGTCAGGCATAAATAAATATATGGCGGATCATGATTTCAAAGTACCCACATCTAATTACGGGAGCACATATTTTAATACAAACCAATGTAGATCGTATAGCATGCGTTTAGCAGCTACTGTTTTAACATGTTTATCAAGTACAGATGTCGGAGGACACGGAGCAGGTCAACCTTGCTCTGAAGTTGTTATAGTAAATCAGACGGGGGGCGCTCTCACTATATACACTCAGAACTTCGGCCCGTTTGGTGCTGGATCACCGCAAGGTAAGGGCGCTTCACGCGGATTCGTTCTAGATGATAACCAAGAATTTACTTTTAGAGGATTAACTAACGTTAATGAAGTATCTGCTTATGCAGCAGGAGCTGGTCCTATTTACTATAGAACTCAATTCTATAGTTTTAACCCACGTTAAGCGACAGGCTCTTCTACTTCAACTTCTGTCTCGGCTACTTCTTCTGGCTCGGGCTCACCTACGTCGGCTTCTCCACCACCAAACTCTGGTATACCACCGGCTCCGCCGCCCACTCCGGCACCTTCTCCGCCGACCTCGGCCTCTCCCTCTGCTAGCTCGCCAGCTAGAGCAGCTTCTTTCCAAGCAGGACCAGCAGCTGTAATTTGTGCTAACTCCCATTGTAGCTCAGCATCTTTTCTTAAAAATTCTCTGTTAGCTAATATATCTTTGTCCTTCCAACCAAGATACTTTTTCTGTGCATAGGTTGCAGACACAAATTCATTAGCAGCTAAATTATTATAGTTACCAGACTTAAGCTCAAGTCTTTGATTTTCTCTTAATTCGTAAAAATTAGTAGGTACGTTAAAGTCAACCTCTAGATTTTGTTCATTAATTTCAAGCTTTTCAAAAATACCCATCAGGGTTAAATGAGTAATAAAACCTTTTTTAAGACCAGCGGCAAATCTTTGCTGTTGTCTTATTACAAATCGTGCAAACTTAAGTTCTTCTCTCAAGATTGATGTACCTGAAGCTTCAACTTGATCTTGTGGATCTAATCTAGCGGAAGGTACTTTTAGTGCTCTGTAAAGCTTTTTAATGAAGTACATTAAGTCGCTAAGCTCACCGAGGTTAGCTCCACCAGCCATTTGTCTAACATCTGTGCCTTCAGATCCCTGACGTTTAGCAAACCAAAACGCATCAAGCATTGACTGCGGATTAAACTTTTTAACTACATCATCTTGATCAACGTCAAAAGTTTTTCTAGACCAATATTGTTGTATTAATTTTTTAAGATATGCTTCAGCTTTAGGTGGTGGCATATTACCAACATCGACATTAAAGACTAGTCTTTCAGGAGCTCTAACTAAGCGATAGATAACAATTGCATCTTCGATTAAAGATAATTGCCTATAAGGTCTTCTAGCATTTTCTAAGAATGGTATAATAAAGTTTTTAGTCTCGTTGTAAACACCAGAATTAACATACATAATCTGGTTTTGATCCATTGGAATAAATTCAACCTTTTCAACTTTATTTGGCTGTGTGGGACTAAAAATTGGCTTTCTATAAATATATCCCTTAACGAGCATATTCTGTATATTATTATACACCGGGTCTATAATTTCAGATGGTAAATTAATAACACCCAACACACCATCTTTTACGTAACCTTCGTGAATTATCTGCTCAAAGAAAACCTCTCCCTCAACCATTAATTGTCTAAAATATTGCCATCCTTTGTTTTTAAGATCATAATATTCGACATACCTATGAAATTGCTTTTCTACTTCAGCTTTTTCATCTACTGTTAAGTCTATATCTTTAAATTGTAAACTTGTAATCCACCCAGTTTCATCTGGGTTAATCATTTCATCGCAAATTTCATCTAACGCATCTGAGATCTCAGAATACGCTGCCATTATTCTATAATCTCTCAATCTACCTTGCTTATCATCTTGTATATTTGCATACATGACGTCACCAAAGGATGAGTCTTTAGCAAAGTCACCAATAGGTATATTATTATAAGGGTTAGAAGAAGAAACAGAAGCTTTAGCTAACGCTTCAGCTCTTCGCATACCAGCTTTTTGGAAAAACTTATACTTCGGGTTTAGAGCGTCATTTTCACCACGACCATCAGTCGCGTAGGGAAGCCTATTTTGAATGTATTGAATTAAATTTCTTCCAAAAGTCGCAGCACGACCGTCATTAGTCACGTAAGAGCGATTTTGGTCTGAGCTTGTTGATGATCCGGATCCAGGCATTTATATATATTTATGTTAGTTTAAGGATAGAGCTAGGGTCTATCATGATAGGATATTATTTTAAGGATAGAGCTACTAGCTTGATATGAAGTAGCCCACCCTGCTTCATTTCCAGTAACAATTGTAAATTCACCAGCCTTTGCTGCACTTAACGCGGATGTACCAAAGAAGAAGTTGACAACATTATCATTAACTACTTTATAAAGACTATCATCTAATTCATATCCACTAATAGTATCATTTTTACCTGATGTGATAGCTGTAAAATTAGTAAAGAATCCTCCCGAAAGAGGGGAGACAAAGGCAGCTGCTTGAGCTACATACGAACTTAAATAAAATTTATTACTAGCGTCAAATCTTTTTCCGTATAAGATAAAATTATTTGGAGTACTAGTTAAGATACCAGTTACAGTTCCATTTGGAAAATTATTAAGTGGAAAATAAGCACCTGTTGTTGAATAAAAAATATTAGTAATTTCCGGTATACCAGATACAGTTATTGTTTCACTGTAGCTAGCATCTACTCTTGACTCACCAGCTGATACGCCAGTGAAAAAACTAGATAGAGCATCGTAACCCAACTCTTGATAGGTATTATCTTGTACCGGTATGGTGGGATCCAGTGGTGAATAAATTCTATTAGCTAAATCAACAGCTATAAAATTACTATCTATTTTATAAATACTACCCTGTGTGTCTTTTTCCTCTGGAAATAACCATCCCTTAATTGTAAACGTAGTATCAACTACAACTCTAAATTTGTCATTGTATGTAGTATCTGTGGGTGTAGTGTAGTTTAAAGTACCATCCCATAATACCTCACTTCTTATTTCTTGTGGGTAGTCTGCACCAAAATCTGCTGGAACTTCCCACGTAAGAATAATATATGGATTATTGTAAGGAACAAAATTTGATACAATTTGATCTACGTCTTGCATATATCTCGCAAGAATTGACATACTGACTTGTAAATTAACTGGTACCGGCATCAAAAATTTTGAAGCGGTTTTTGGGTTTTCCATCTTTTGCGCTGGTATATATGCCGGCGCTAATTTATTAAATACCCTATCGTTATCTCGTGTTATACCAGTTAAGTTAACCGCAACAACTGGTAAATTTAAATTTTGAGCTTTGTTGATTATATCATACATCACTCTTTGCTTTGGAGCAAAGACATAACGTACCTCAATGTTATTTCCAGGATTTCTATCTTTATTAAATCTACTGATAACAGTATCGTCAAACGCAGCTATAAACTGCGTAAGTAAATCTTTAATTTCAAAGTGAAATGCTCGGTTCTTCATCCGTACTAATATATTTATTACAGAAACCTGTCGATGAAATATTTTGGCAACTTATGCTTATTATTTACAACACTTTCTACAACAGCACCATCTAAAATGTAGGTTATGCAATAATCTTTTTTGGATCTAACTCCTCTGCCACATGACTGAATTACTGAACATAACATTTTATTCGAATACCAATTAAAGTCATCTTTCATTAGTCTTTCCACTCTCTTATCTTTAGTTGGAAGATATGGTGCCTTTATAATGATTTGAAATCTAGCTAAACCATCCTTTAAGTCAACACCATGAGACATAGAAGGAGATATTAGTACTGTCGGTTTATCATTACCCAAATGTATATTTAAAATCTCTTCATTTCGAACTCCAGGCTCTCTAAACAAAAATCTATCATTAAGTAATTTTTTTTGTAAGAAAGAAGTAATAGTATTATTGTGAGTATGGATAATACCTTTATCATTTTTATGATATTCACAAATACTTTCTACCTGTTTAATAATTTTCGGTAAGCTTCGTTTTAGGTTGTGGTAGTTGAGCTTAATTTTTGTATTGCAATAAATTGGTGCTTTATTAGCATCAAATGACGACTCAGCCTCAACATATTTAAACTTATCAATACCTAACGTTTTGCAAAAATTAGTAGGATCAATAATAGTTGCAGACATTAATATTACTCTATCAGCGTATTTAAATAGATGTTTAGAGAGGTTATTTACTTTTAGGGGCATAAATGTAATTCCCTCTTTACTTGTTTCGAAGAGATATTCACTATCGTTCCATGTATCTATAATTAATGATAACTTTGTGTGTAAATTTCTCAAACCGACAAACTGGCGACGAGTTTCAATTAAAAATTTTTTATTATTAGTATTACTATTACTAATAATATCACGTAATTGATCTTTTTTATCGCTTATATCTAATAATAGATTATTAATCCATTTTATAACATTAGCATTGTTTTTTGAATAGAATGGTCTTACTAAGATATCCATTCTTTTTAACATTTCAAAATTAATATCACATGAAAACTCTTTTACTAATTGATCTTCTAATTCGGCAGCTTCATCACAGACTAAGTACTGCTTCTTCTTTACATGGCTAGGTAAAGAAAAAAACATATTATAATTTAATGCTGCAAATTTATTAATAAGAGCATCGCGTCGATCATTATGATACGGGCACTTATGCCGTCTTCTATGATCCTCTAATATACTCTTAGGCATAATTAGAGACTCTAGTTCAACATCAATATTAGAATCAATTGCACTAACATAGTTACTCTTACCCTTTAATATTGTTGTATCACTAAACAAGTCTTTATATTGATCTTGTAAAGCTTTGGTTATAGTAAGTGCAAAAGCTCCAGACGGAGTTTCGTCTTCACACTCTTCTTCATGCGTAAACGAACCGGTTTGATCAATCTTAAATGCCGTGTAAGAGGTTATTAGATCTTTAAAGTTGTCAGATGGCTCTTTTGAAGAATTTGCAAGCGTTTTTGAAATAAAACTCTTACCTGATCCTGTAGGTGCATTACAGACTACAAACTTATAACCATCACTAAAAGCTTGATCAATATGTTTTAACAGCTTTACTTGTGAACAATTTGGAGTATAGTTCTCCGGAAAGCTTTTTAATAAACCACCTACCACGCCTTATTATACTATAGTTTCTTCAGAAGTCAATATATAGACAAGGTTGTCATATAGCTTTGACTTTGAAGAACTATCTAAAAACTTGACCATAGTCATTTGTGGTTTTGGTATAAACGAGCTTAAATGATAGTTTAAAACACCTTTACCTTCTTCATGATGCATCTTAAACGGATATGGTATTTCGTACGATTTTATAGAGTCGTTAAATTCAAGAGTTAAATTTATATAATATTGTTTTATTTGAAAAATCTTAAGTTTTCCCCGCTTTAATATTTTTTTATCCGTTTTTATTATTATATCTTTTAACAGAAACGGTTTTAAAAAATCTGTTACTTTTTCTAAGCTTACATTCATGAATTCATAAAATTAAATTTTTGTTTTGAAGACATTGGATATATATTCTCGTTAAAATATACCCAAAAATCATCATTAGCTGGAATTTCTTGTATTAAATCACATTGATTCATATTAATATTTCTATAGTCTTGCATTAATATATCCCATGCAACAGCTAAGTGATCCGGACCAAGATAAGACTTAGGTGGTCCTTTAGGTGGAAAATAATTAAGAGAAATTCTACCGTTAACAGAGTTAAGTAGAGATAATGATTTTGTACAAAGCATTCTTCTCGTAGCAGCTTGACCAGGTTTAATTATCCTACGAGCGAATCTTATTTCACATACATTATCCAAAAGAAGAGAATCAAGAGCTGCTTTTTGTATTATCATCCTTTAGTTTACAAATTCCAAACATTCTTTCTTCATTTAAGAAAATGCCCTTCTCAACCGTCCCTTTACCTGGTACTGTGACGCCTGAGATTGTAACACCCATGTTGTTTGGAAAAAGAACAATGTCGCCTTCTTTTGCGTACTTACTATCAGGTCCTGCTAAAATAACTTTACCCTTACGCCATGCCATTGTTATTTGGTTTGTTGGAATTAATATCCCATTTCTTTCTATTGCATCAGCTCCATTACCAAAGTCTTCAGCTAAATCAACATATTCAATTAACAATATATCATCAAAAATAAAAGTTAAATCATATTCCTGCAACCCAAAATCACTCTGTTCTGCTTTTGATAAATCAATTAATGATTTTGTTGGTGCTAAATTATCTATAGATGCCATTGCCATAAATCTATTTAGCCAAGTAGTTCCTTTTATCCAATATCCGAATGGTTATATTGAACATTTTGCTCCTTTTCCCTATCGTCTAGTTCGTAATTTTTTCTATATTCGTTATTAATTTTAATAGATTCATTAAGAATAGAAAAGGATTTAGAAAAGGCATTAAATGCCGCTGTATCTTTTGGAAAACACGCACCTCCGAATCCTCGCTTATTATCAAACCCGGGTACTGTAGTATGAGAATGCGTAATTCTTGGATCAGATCCTAGAGCACTTATAATTGCGTTATAATTAGCTCCTCGTTCTTTTGCTATATCATACATTTGATTAAAAAATGTAACTTTTGTAGCTAAAAAAGCATTGATTCCATACTTAACAAAAGACGCCTCAGCCGCTGTCATGTGAAATACTGGACATGGACGACATATACTAAATTCGTTGTATATCTCTTGAAGCTCTTGTGTGTTATGCCCTCCACCGCCTAGTACGAGCATAAATTGATTTACAAAATCTTCATTAGCGTTTTTTTCAGTTAAAAATTCCGGATTGTAAACAAAGTCTTTAAATTTAGTTGATAGCCTGTCTGCAATATCAGGTGTCACTGTTGATTTGAGAACTATTAATGCATTAGTAAAATCGTTAACCTCTGTACAGCACTGCTCTACTATTGATGCATCAATGCTACCGTCGGCGCCCATAGGAGTTGGAGCACATATAAAAACAACATCAGGGCCAAAAGTCAATAAATCCTCGCACGTGGTATTATAATTAGGGTCTATTAGCTTTTTTTTAACGTTGTTGGAAAATCCATAGTCAACTGCTTTACCTACAAAGCCATGGCCTACGATGCCAATCTTAAGCTTCATAAGACTTAATCCAATCTTCTAATTTAACACTCGACTCGTAACCAAGAAGCTTCTTGCTCTTTGTTAAATCAGCTAACGTCTCTCTAGCTTCCCCTGGTCTATCTGGAATAAACTTTGTCTCACCGCCAATAATATTTGCGACATCAAGAACACTATGGTTTACCCCGGAGCCTACATTAAATATTTCTCCTAGAATATCTGCATTAACGGTTTCGGCTGCTAATATATTAGCTTTAACAATATCTCCAACATATGTAAAGTCTCTTCGTTGTTCGCCATCACCGACTACTGTCATTGGTAATCCGGCTTCTTTTTGTTTTTGAAAGATACCAATAAGAGGCGCATACTGACCTTTTAGAGGTTGACGTTCGCCGTAAACATTAAAATATCTAAATATAACTGTATTTAAATCGAAAAGATTATAGTACATTTTACATAGTTCCTCAGCAGCAGCTTTCGAAACAGAGTATGGATTGAGACAATCTCTTGGCGCATCTTCCCTTAACGGACACTCGTTTGCAAGCCCGTAGACTGAGGATGTTGATGAAAACATAAATTTTTTTACCCCGTGTTCTCTACTTTGTTGTAACATGTTACAGGTACCAACAACATTTACATCACAAGATTGAATAGGATTTTTAATTGCAACCGGTATTCGTGAATGAGCTGCTAAATGAAAAACATAATGTGGTTTAAAGCTCGAAAAAATTTTACTACACTCTCTTTGATCTGTTATATTAACTAGGTAATTTTGTGCTTTATCATTCCAGTAAAATTCTTCATTTACAGTAGAGCTTTCATTATCAATTACCGCTACTTCGTAGCCGTCAGCAATAAGCTGATCAACTAAATTTGACCCAATAAATCCGGCCCCGCCTGTTACTAGTGCTTTACTCATAATTTTTTATATAAGATTTTAACTCCCTAACTGAAATATTTTTATTTTTCGCAAGTAGGTTTAAATTTTCTTCCTCCTCTTTATCTTTTTTAACTTTCTTAATATAAGATATTTTTTTAAATTTAAGGCGAGGAATTAGATAATAATACAATTTATATACATCTTGTTTGTTTTCAAATATTGTACTAAACTTATTAAACGTTTCGTTAACAAAAACAGACATGTCGTTGTTGTAAAAAGAAAGCCACCTATTAAACAAAAATGGAACAAAAGCTTGTTCACCCTCTGCGTCTAAATCTTCTGCTTTATCTTTTTTTGAATAAAAAAGTTTGTTTTGAAGTTGAAAAAAATTCATAGTTTTTGATCCCAATATTCTATCATTTCATCTATTAATTGCTCAAAGGTATAGGAGGGGCTCCACCCTACAGCATTTTTAAGCTTACTACTATCACCTTTAAGGTCGTCTAACTCTTCCGGTCTAAAATATTTTTTATCAGGCTTAACGCAATCTGTACTTATTTTAAGTTTAGAAAAAGTATAATCAACTAAATCTTTTACAGAGTGAGAAACACCTGTTGAACAAACAAAGTCATCAGGTTTATCATACTGTAAAATTTGCCACATAGCCTTTACATAGTCTTTAGCATGACCCCAGTCACGTGTTGCGTTTAGATTACCGAGCCGGAGTTCATTTTTGATCCCTTTTTTAATCTGCACCGCGGTTTTAACAACTTTTGAAGTTACAAAGTTGCTACCTCGTCTTGGAGATTCGTGATTAAAGAGTATACCATTTGAAACAAATAGATTATATGACTGTCTATAATTTCTGCAAATATTATATGAATATACTTTTGCACAACCATATGGTGATACCGGGTTCATGGGTGTTGTTTCTCTTTGATAACCATCGCTATCAATATTATTTCCAAACATTTCAGAAGAAGATGCTTGATACATTTTAATTGTTGGATCAATAATTCTAATACCTTCTAATAAATTTAATGTACCGAGACCCGTACTAAGTGCTGTATAAACCGGTTGATCGAAACTAATTCTAACATGTGATTGTGCAGCGAGATTATAAACTTCGGTAGGTCTGCTCTTATGAAGAGCAGATATTAGAGAGGATTGGTCACATAAATCTGCATAAATTAGATTTTTTCCTATTTCTTTATAAACACTATCTAACCTCGCAGTTTGATTTTCGGAAACGGAGTTACGTTTAATAGTACCAAATACTTCATACCCTTTTTCTAATAAGAATTCTGCTAAGTACGAACCGTCTTGTCCATTTATACCTGTAATTAATGCTCTATTTCCTTGCTTGTCCATAGTTTTTGCTAAACCAGTCTATCGTTTCTTCTAAACCCTCCTTTAAACTCGTAAATTTAAAATCCGGAAATAACTCTTTCACCTTAGAATTATCGGTTGGTTTTTTATACTGCCCGTCAGGCTTTTCTGTATTCCAAACAACCTTACCTTTAAATTTAAACACACTTACTAAAATATCAACAACCTCTCTTATTGAAATTTCTTCACTTGTCGACAATATTACTGGATCAGTTTCCTTATATTCATCTAGCAGTCTCTCTGTAAGTACAGCTACATCTTTTGCGAAAATAAACTCCCTTAGAGGTTTACCCGATCCCCATACTTCAAAATCTGTATTATGTTTTTTTGCTAAAAACATTTTATGAATAAGCATAGGTACTACATGACCATGCTGTAGTGAAAAGTTGTCACCCGGACCATAAATGTTTGTAGGTATAACACAGAAATAATTTTTACCGTATTGTTCGTTAATAGTTCTTATGTGTATCTCCGCCATTCTTTTTGCATATGCATACCCAAAGTTAGATTCGTGGGGTGGACCATCATGAAGATACTCTGGCTTAATAGGATAATTTACAACATTAGGAAAAATACATGTCGTTAAGAAACAAGCTAATCTCTTTACATTATTTTTTCGACACTGATTAATTACATTTGTGTTAATATTAATATTATCATAAAAATAATCAGCTTTGTATTTTATATTAGAACCTAGACCTCCTACCCGTGCCGCCGTGTGAATTACTCGATCCGGGTAATATTTATCAAAAAGTTTTGTTGTTTCTATATTGGATATAAGATCGTAATCCTTGGAAGATACCTTAATAAAATCTTTATTAAAATTACTACCAACTAATCCAGTTCCTCCAGTTACAAGTGTACTCATACAATGACTTTTGTGGTCGCTGTAAACTGATCTCTAACTTCATTATTAAAATAATCTATTACAGCTCCTATAAATTCTTTGGTTGCTTGCTCGGTTAAATTTGAAGAATACGCAAACGGAGGTGCCTTTTCCCCAGCAACAATATTAATACCGGTATGTCCGACAGCAACATTATCTTTTGAATAGGTAATAGAAACACTAACTTTACCTGATTGTCTTACTTTATTATCTGTACCTACGAATTCATCTTGTACAAGAAGATCGTCACCATCAACTACAATTGGTTTTTGGATAATATTAGATAAAATATTTGCTACAGCTGTATTAAACAGTCTCTGAAAAGACACAGCCCCAAACGGGCACAAGTTTGGAATTTCCCAGCAAAAATTTATAGCATCTTGACTGTGAATAAAGTCATTACTCAAGGAGTCCTCTAAATCAATTAAAGCATCAGAAACATACATCGGCGCTCTAAATGCAACAATATTACCATACGGTGATACATCTTTACGGAAATGCTTATAGGCAAATCGTTCATGAATTAGTTTACCGTCATATACACTTTGTTTAATATTCATCTTTATTATTGTAATATATCTATCGCAACTTTCAACTTATACTCTTCTTCCAAAAATCTAATTTAAGCTCATCTACGTCCCAGTTAATATCATCAGTACGAACTTTATTACGTAAATACTGCACTGTTATATCCTCCCACTTATCTACAAACAATATAGGTAAATGTTTAAATTGCGAAAAACTTATATGGTTTTGAACGACAGGTATAGTTTTAAAATAAAGAGCTTCCCATATCCGGTGACAATCAATTCCGCCACCGGGCGGTGATATTACAAAAGCGCTCTTTGCTAACATATCCCAATACTCTGGAATAGTTGTTTTCGAACTCATGGGTATTCCATTGCGTTGTGTAATAGCATGGCATAAGTTACGTTCGTATGAATTTGTGTCAATATCAAAATTTTTATATACAAGAAATTCTTTTGGTACATTTTTATCAACTATACTCTTAAAAAGATTTTGATTTCCGTGCTCCCATTGGCTGTTTGCAATACCTATTGGAAAGGAGAATAATTTTGGGTGTGTTGTTAGTCTATTTTGGCAAAACCACTTAACTATTCTATTATCATCTAAATACTCCTTAAAGGTATTATCCACCCCGTGATCAGAGTTATGTGACAAAAGTGTAATAGGTTCTTGTAAGGAAGGGAATACTCTTTCAAAAAATAGAGGGAGGGCATGCGTATATATAAAAATAGACTTAGCTTTAAAAATTACATCCGGGAGCTTATCACCCGGTCGTAACACAACATACTTACACGTTATGTTATGAATTTGAACCTTCCATAAATCTTCATGCCTCTGATCCTCAAAGATAATAGTTAAATCAGCTAGCTCTTGGAGCTTCTCTCCTGATATTAAATTCATTTTCTTTTAATATAAAACGCATCACCCCATACAGGGTTATCTCTATCCCATTCTTCTTCTACTCTTTCAAAATTATATTTTGAGAGAAAGTAATCTATATCTTCAATCAGTGCGCAGTTTTTGTATAATTCGTCTCTATTAACTTCGGTCATGATGTAATCAATGTTCTGAAGAGTTTTAGAAGCACCAAGCAATACGTTTAATTCAGCACCCTGAACATCCATATTAATAAAGTTAAATTTTGGAGATGTTTTATACCTATCTAATGGATCAACCTTAACTTTTAGTTTTTCATTAAATACAATATCCGGGTATATATGGGTGTGTACATATGGCTCTAATAATGAATTAGATTGCCCGTTATTATTATGCTCTCTATGTAGGTTAGCTTCGCAGGAAAATGGACCTAAAGCTCGATTAACACAAATAACTCTCTTATCGTGACCTACTCTCGCCTTTAATTTTGTAAAATTATCTGGATCAGGTTCATAAAACACCATATGTTCTATAGTGTTTATTTTTTGATATTCATCATATTCTTTACCGATATGGCCTCCGATATGTATAACACCGGTGATATTCATATCGTACTTTTTTATAAGGTTATTGAAATCTAGCATCATAATATTGCAAAGTCTTTTAAATTTTTATCATGTATATGGAGATTGTTTACTGCATATGTCTTATTATTATAAGTTATAAAGGGGTATTTACCATCGAAGATTACTTTTATTTTTCCAGAGCTTATTTGAGGCCCGGCGTAGTGGTGTAGCTCTGTACCGTGCCAGTCAGGTGTTTCAACATAGTGCTTATTATGTGGACCGAGGCAATGTGAACCGGCGACGTGTTTTCCGTATGTTGACGGATCGAATATTGTTTGAAATATATCAAAATTATCACTTCCTTTTCCTTCCACCACCACGGGGAGATGATCTATATACTTATTATTATTAGTTGTATTGATATAATTTAAAAGTCTCATCTCGTGTGGACACTCGCTATTGACACGAGCTTGTAATTCGGAAAATGGTAAATTAACCAACTGTAATAAACTGTTATTAATAGGTGTAAGTGATTTATTGTTTTTAATATAGCTAAAGCCAAAGACGTATTCTGTTTCAAAGTGAGCTGTGATAAGAAAATTAAACTTTTTGAATTTGGGTAGTAATTTTTTTAAATTAGAAAAAACAAGGACATCATTATCAAAGTGAATAGCATCGTTAATATTATATTTTTGTAAAAATTCTTCTATATAAAATAACCGCAATGCAGCTGTTTGCCATAATTGAACATGCTCAGGTATATCGTGCGCAAAATAATTAGAAATATCTGGCACATTAAATTCTTCTATATTAACAATTGTTATATTTTTATTGTTTGTCTTGGCGATATTTAAATTTGTTAAAAAATAAATCTTCGCATCAGGTATTATGTTGAATATCTGATTAATACAACATTTAATATGATCCGGAAGTGAAGGTCCTCTATGAAACAATACAACATTCATAATGTATACTTAACACTAATATTATTAAAATCAAAAAACAAATTCGCATCGTCTTTTTGCGGATTTAACGGCCACATTGCTTTGTCGTTTGTTGTCGTGTATGGAAAAATAATTTTTTTATGATACCCTAAAAATGCAGCCCACCAAGAAAAGGAAGATTGTGATAGAGCTATATTTTCACTGTAAAGAAGTGTCTTAAAGTCAGCAATGGCGCTCCTATCACCACTAACGTTAAACTCTGTAGCAGTACCTGATGTTATCAACTCACAACCATCTTGTATTAACTTGCTGACAGTATCACATTGTGGGTCATCAGTAACAATTTTTATTTTTGTAAACCCTGAATCTTGTATTAGTTTTTTGTAAAACTCATACCCTAAAAACCAGCCAAGTTGACTGTAGTCAGTACCTCTTACATGTAGTACTAACGCGTCTTTATTATTAGACTCAAGATCTCTAATGCCAAAAACATCTCTTAAAAAGTCACGGTGGTCTACATAATATTCAGATTTTTGGACCCAGGAATCAATAATAATGTCGCCTTCAAAATCATTTAAAATATCAAAATTAAAATATTGCTCACCTATAGATCTAGCCCTAATAACAGACGGTTGTAATTGTGTAACAGGGGTTGCATTAATACCAAAGTTAGGTAAGCTTTCATTACAATATAATTTACAATTATACTTCTTTGCTAACAAAACACCAAACGCATATTGAAACATTCTATTACCTAACCGATTATAGGGGTCATATTCGACTATAACTCTCATGAAATCTGTAAATCAAAGCCTCTTTTTGCTTGTACAAAGGGAAAGTTACACTCTGCTAGCATATAATGTAATGGTGCTTTGTAGTGTTTGTTTTTTAGCTGCGGTGTTAAGTTAATAAAACTCTGTACAACACTTTTATCTAAAAATGGATATCTCGTCTCCATACCAACACTACCTGCTATGCACTCTTCTTTATTTAAATAGCTCCAATTAGCACCATAATAAAAATTACCCCATGGAAAAATATTTGTTAAATTATCAGGCCACACATAAGGGTTAGGTGTATTGAAGCCATATGTCTGTATATTACTCATGACTTCATCAGCTCCTTGACCAGATAACTGTACCTTAACGCCATACTCCTCTCTACATTCCTTAAGAAGGGATAAAAGGCCCGTTCCACCCGGATCCTCAAACCCTTCGTGTGTTTTATTATAGGGTGTTGGTCCGTAATAAAACGGCTCAACAAATTGTCGTTTAAAACTGTTAATATCAGTATTTTCTTGCGCTGTAATTCCTGCTTTAAGAACTTTATTATGTATATGTTTAACTCTTTCTTCAATTATACCAGGCGCCTCGTTACCCGTAAATGAATAAGTCATAAAGTCAGTTATATTCAGCTGTTTTAATCCGCATATTATACCACCACTATCATGCCCGCTGCTGACCGGTACAAGAAAATTGTCCTTAATGCCCGTTACTCTCTTTTTAAGAGCATTATAAAAGCTCTCTTTCCATACCTCATACGTATCAATATGTTGTTTAAGATCCCATTCATATGTTTGCCTTTTTTCTGCTTTAAATGTGTCTAGATCGACAATATAAAAACAATTAGGTTCTGCTCTTAATATTTTACTAAATCCTAATGTTGTAATAGCGGATTTATATGATGATATACAAATATTGTTTTCATCTTTACCAATAAAGAGAGGTTTTGTTAAAAATAAATCACCACCAAATATTAATTTATTTTTATTAAGATCTAATAGAGCTATAGCAAACTCACCATCGAGGTATTTGAAAAAACTATCGCCATGTTCTTCGTATGCATCTAAAATATAGTAACCGTCGCTTTTATATTCTTTTGTTTCATTTTGAATATTATAAATTTCACCGTTGTATATTAAATGTGTGTTATTTTTCGTAAGAGGTTGAGGTGTAAAGTCACCAGTAATAGATAAGAGATTGTGAACTAGAGTCCAGTTATCTATTTCTGTTATTGTAGTCTTATCAGGCCCTCTGCGCTGTAAATAGAAGTTTGATTCTTCTATATGGCAGGTTTTTTTATTTGTTATTAATATACTACACATGTTTGATTAGTATTTTGTATACATTATAGTTAGATATTTTATTCCAGTAATCAATATGCAAAGACCTACTCAAGTTAACATATTCATTAGGATTCAAATCATCTACTTGATTAACACTGTTTAACCTAATTACATATTTTTCAAATCCTTCAGGAACCTTTACATCATTAAAGATAATTGGTATACTACCGACTGCCATTGATTCATATAATCTTATTGTAGATGGGCCAGTTCCTTGTGGACAGAGACTGAGCTTACTGTTTAGTAAGTATTCTTTAAACTTATTCAAATATTTTTTCCTATCCTTAGATAGTTTTTCATAAAACCAATTACCGGTATCTCTTACAATAATATCTTTATCATTGTTTAATTCGAATAACTCTTTACGTATAGTGTGGGTCAGCGAACTACCAATAAAACTAGTTTTATATTCCCGTTCATTATAATCAATAGCATCGTCCCTATCAAAAAAACTGTTATAATGAGGTATACATATACTATTATCAGAAAAAACAGCATGTGGGGTAAAAACTACATTGTCATAAAAATTTAACTTATTTACTAAGATGTGTTGACATACAAATTTTTTAATACCTTTATATTTTGTCTCAACATCATCAATTACTTGTTGTGCTGCATGCAAACCATACTTGTTAATAGTTTGCGCTATGGGTATATTTACGTAATTTAAGTCTTCAGGTAATTGATCTATATTATTAAACAAACTTTCTTGTATATTTTGCTCTGTCTTTACAGGATCAAAATATTTTTCTTTAGATGAAATATTATGATTAATTATTTTCATTCTTTAAGAAGTAGTTAGATATATAATAAGCAAATCCGTCGGGACTCAAGTAGGTCTCATAAACGTATCGGCTGTACTTTTGTCGAATATGATAAGTTTCTACATCATGACGGCTCCACCAGTCGTTAATATCGTCGTTTATTTTTTCTGGTGTTGTAACGATAAACTTATCCCAGTTAACCTTATCCGAACACGGTAGTGATATATCTGTGTCTACAATAATAGGTATTTTACCGCATGATAACGTCTCATAAAGTCTATATGAAAAATTACCCGCTCCGCGACAGCATAACACCATATCACTGTTCTTTATATTTTCAATATATTCACCTCGTAAAGTGGGGTTATGTGGTGATCCGCCCCAAAACGCCCTTCTTATAATAAAGTCTACCTTTACTTTGGAATTTTTTTCCAACTGCTGTATACATTTTTCTCTAACCGGGTCTGTTATTGCTCCGCAAAAACTAACAACAGGTCTATTACACTTATATACGGTTCCTGGAAACTTAAAATCAGCACTCCATGCCGGCATTGCAAATTCATTTTTCTTTTGCCTTGTCTTATTAATTGAAGTTCTAAAAACGTGTACATTTTTAGGTATCTTATCACTAATAGGCTTGCAGCTATCATCATTAAAGAATGCTAATATTGGTTTATTTGTATATTGTAAATATTCAGCAATACCTTGATCTAACTTGTCATGATATACTATATAATCAGCATCATCTATTGATGTATATTGAACGTTATGCCTTATTCCCTCAGTCCAACCATTATTACGAAAATCGTTACTCTTATCTATTACTTTTTTATCAAAAAGAGGTAAGAATAAAAATTTTTCAGACTTAAATTCATTTAAATTTAGTTTATTCTTATCGTACCAAATTTTCATAGTTGGTTCGTATTAACTTAATAAGTTTTATCTTATCTTCTACCCCGACAACATAATTAGCATGGTGAATTTTTATTTCTTTTGGAGGTGTAATATTAGTAACTCCATCCCATTTGTGTGTACCATCAGTATTATTAAAAAAATTACCTATAGTATAATATTTTCCCTTATCGAGAAACCTATAATCAACCATATCTTTAAAGTGATTTAAAGCTACTTGATCATTTACCATTTGTCTAAAATTATTATATATCTCTGTAAATAATTTTTTATTTTTATCGTTACCACGAGCTATAAAAAACCCTGCGCAGAGAGAATTACAATCCTCTTGACATGCTATATCACTATTTCCGATTGCATCCTTTAGGTCTTTAACAAATGGTTGATAAAAAACAATATCAGTATCTGCAAAAATAAAATAACCATCTTTATTTTCTTCTATAGCTTGAAGTATAACTTGCAGTTTATATTTCATACTATCAAGCCAACCGGCTTCCATAAACTTACCCTTACTCGTTGTTTGTTTATGATAGGCAGCACGAACACACACCTCATCTTTATTGTAAATCTTCCTTAGCGATGATTTGAAGTAATCTTCATACAATTCTTTATGGGAATCACTGTAATGTGTGTATATTGTCATGAAATTTTTGCTTTTATAATTTGTACTTCCTTTTGGATCTCTGGCATTAATGTCTTTTCAAAGAGATCTGTATTATCCCATATACCCTCTCTTAATTTTTCCATATCAATGGATGTTTTATCCATGTCTCCATATTCTGAAAAATGTAAATGTCTTATTACAACATCGTGAAAATAAATTTTCCTATCTAAGGCCTGGAATAGTGTATTTAAGTATGTGTCTTGAAAAATATTTGGCTCTACTTCTTGTACATAGTGACCTACTGTATTAACATAATCACGGTGAATAAAAGAATTAACCGCTAAAGGCGCGACATTAGCATACTTGTTTCCTGATCCTCTCATTCCATCATTACAATGTATAAGATAAAAATTATCTTTCTTATTAGAAAACTCTTTAATTATCTTCTCATCCCAATCAGGCGTTTCGAACTTCATATCATCACCCACCATGGCAATAATATCATTAGTTGTCTCTCTTGCCATAACGTTCCATAACTCAGACAGGCCTTTTTCCTTAAATAACCCAGCTGGATATTTAACTAATTGAATAAAGCTAAAATTTTGCGCAATTTTTAAGTAAATATCGCGTTTAGGGTCATCGTCGTCAACACCTAAAACCAAATTAACATTATTAATATCTTTAGCAGTCGTAGCTATACTGCAAATAAAAGTTAATATTTTATTAATCCTTTCTCTACTTGGACAAAACAGGTCTATTTTCATTTTTAATTTTTTTAAGTTTAATAATAACTTCACTTACAGCAGTATCAGCTACCTGTACTGGTGATACGCCATGTTTTTGTGAAAATCTTATAGCAGATTTTTGAATATTCGATTGCCAATCTGTTCTCGGACGAATTGCAGAATTATCTTCTGAGCATGCCTGCTCTTCCACATATTCTAGACTATTTTCAATATCAGACCACCACCAATAGGGTGTACTATAGTTAGCTTTTGCTAATTCATAAGAATGATCAACATGCTCAAATGCATTAGTATAGGATTCGTCATATAACCCTATATCATCTAGACACTGTCTAGTGTAAAAACAGACTGCTCCGACACAATGTTGATTCAAGGCAATTTTTATATCACCATAATCAATAACCTTACGTGGTACAGGCTTACCTCCACTTATCCCTGCTTTATTTGCCGGTCCGTGATAAGCAAACATAAAGTGATGTATACCTGTCTTCTTATATGCTTTAATATATTGCTCAAAAAGATTACCTTTGAATAACATATCATCTTCTACAAGAATAATGTAATCACAATCTTGCTCTAATAGGTATTTTATTGCTAAATTTTTTGCTTTACCGACACCTTCTCCTCCTTTTGTTTTTATAACAGGAGCTACAGCATCAAAGACAGAATCTTCACCGTCATTAATAACAACAAGATGATTATACCATTCTTCTTTAATAGACTCCCTGCACTTTTTAAAGAAGTCAGGTCTATTACATGTTATAATACCTACACCTATTTGACTCATAACGTTACAGGCGGAGGATCATCACCAAAAAGACCGAATTTTTTTCTAAGCTCTTTTTCTTTTTCTTCGTCCTCTGCTACCATTGTTTGTTGTTTAACTAATTCCTCGAGCTGATCAATATTTTGCTGGTTAAAAATGGAGCTTTCATCACCATACATATCACCATCAGGGGCTACATATTCACTTAATAAATCAATTCGTTGCTGACCGTCATCAGGAAGAAGAATTACACAAGGTGAGTCGCCTTTTGGGTAAAATATGTCAGCTTCCGGGTGTTCTGTATATTGTCTATACAGAGAAAAAAAGATATTATCTACTTCAACAATAAAATCCTTATCCGTGTCTCGAAATCCATCATCTTGTATTGTTTGATTAGGATCGAAGCGACATAAAAATATAATATCTAACGATCTCATGGATTCCCTCATTAATTTAATTTGTTCTGTAACAAACGACTTAGTAAAGCCTTCAATCTTTTTATCATGAGCCCACATTGTATAAGCTATAGCGTCTAAAGAGCATCTATCATATACGAGGTTATCGTTCTTATCGGTTGATTGTACTTGCTCAACCATAAAATCGAGTATTGACTCTTGTGTCTCTTTTGTAAGTTCTGAAGAATGAGGTAACTCTCTTTCTTCGAGCATTTCTCTATACGTTTTTTCTGGTGTAGTATAATTTTTCCACGTATACAAAAAGCTTTTTAACAATGTGGTCTTGCCACTATTCCCTGTTCCTGAAAATGCTATTCTCATACTATATATATGATGTTATACTTTTAAAGCCATATCCCAAATTAATAGATGCAGTCTGGGAGAAAAGTTTACATTCATTGCCTTAGCATACTCTGCTACAGCTGGAGCTTTTTCAATATGTTCTTGTCTGCTCCCACAGCAAGGCATAAACCATATACGATTTACAGGCACACTAACAGTTTTATCGTCAACATACTTCTTCCAAATTTCATTAATATCTTCATCTGATGCAATAACAAACTTAAATCCAGATCCAACCTCTCTATGCCACTTCAAAACCTCAGGTTTATATGATCTTTCTTCCGGATCCCCGTTTGATGTTAATTTTGGTGAAGTTGTAAATGAAGCATGAAACTCTTTTATCCATGCTTCATCAGGTTGAATTGTAGCATTAGTTTCAAAGTCAATTACCGGGTGGAAGTCATACTTATATATAAAAGCTTTAATAAACTTAAGTAGTTGTTTTTGTTGTACCATTGGTTCCCCTCCGGTAAGCTTAAAAATTGCACCTTCTCGTAACTTTTCTACTAGTTTATGTTCTTCAAAGTATTCGAAAATTTCATTAAATGTCATTTTATTTTTTACAGACCATGAAATATATGAATCGCATCCATGAGGTGAGTCTTCCGAAGCAAAACCTTTACATGTTAAATTACACATTGAAAGTCTAAAAAAGACTGAAGGCATGCCAACGTATTCCCCTTCACCTTCAAGTGTATAAAATGCTTTATCGTCTGATACCAGTAGAGTTTCTTTAGTACAATCAATCATTTCTTTAATTATATTAACAGACTAGTGTGTTTTCAACTAAATAATAGTACATGAGTGTTAAATCTGCGCGTCTACGCCGGGTGAGCTCCCCAGATGTGGAGCTTACAGAATCATTACAAAAGAATTGGTTATTTAACTTTAAAATTAAACGCCCATTCTATTTTAACCCAAAACACCGAGAGTTTTACAACTGTATTAAGAATCCAAAGACAAAAATGGGATTCGTTGATGGGCCAGCTGGTAGTATGAAGACATATATTGCTGTTTATGCTGGGCTCGAGCTAATAAAGCAAGAACAATTTACTCGTATGGTGTATATTAGATCTGTTACAGAGTCTGCTGAAAGAAGCTTAGGATCTCTACCCGGTGAAATTGATGATAAATTTTCTCCATACTCTATTCCCTTAGAAGAAAAGGTTACGGAAATTGCTGATAGAGGTACATATAGTATGTTAAAGCAAAAAGGAGTTGTTGAAGCAATACCTGTTAACTTTGTAAGAGGTTTAACCTTTAACAAGTCTCTTGTTATTGTTGATGAAGCTCAAAACTTATCACGTAAGGAACTTACAACTATTTTAACAAGATTTGGAAGAGACTCAAGATATATCGTAATTGGCGATTGTAATCAAGCTGATGTTAACAAATCAGGTTACAAGGAAATATTTAACATGTTTAATTCCAAGCAATGTACTGATAATGATATATATTCCTTTGAGTTTGGTAACTCAGAAATAGCTCGAAGTAAAATACTTCGCTTTATTTGCTCAGTACTTGGAGCTTAATTACCCCACGAGGTACCTTTAAAGGGATCACTGAAGTTAGTATCTCTATCTACTTTAGGACCTACCGTGGCTGCTCTTGGATTATCCTGTGCTACGGGTGGTGTTGTAGTTGTAATCGGTTCTTCTGGCTGGACATCTACGTCTTCAGTTACTGCTACCGATTCTTCAGCTTTAATTGTGGATCTATTATATGAAGCAAAATTATCGTCATGTTCATATACAGTTACACTTTCAACCCATACACGGCCATTAGTAGCTTCGTCGACAAAACTATCTGCTGTCTTAAAACACCATTCAGCAAATCGCTCAATACCAACACCACCTGTCATAATTCTAAGCTGTGCTAATCCTCTTGCATTTAACTCTTTAAGCAATTCAATTTCCGGATCATCACTAGCAACTACCAAAGTATGATCAAATTGTGTTTTATATATATGTTTAAGATCTTTAAGTCCACCAAAATCAAACACCCAATTGTTATTATCTAGTTCATTACAAGCAAATGTAACTTCTGCTTTTAGTTGATAACCGTGAATATATCTGCAATGTGATTCTGCTCTCGGTTGACGAAATGCTGTTGAACCAAGCTCAATTAATTTTGATGATGTATGACTCATAATATTATTTTATATGGAATCAAGTAAAAATCAACTAAGTGAGGGAGTTTAAAAGGGTCTCCCTCGTCCCAATCTCGGTTAATTAATTATCTTGAAAGCAAAGTCAACTGTCTTAGCAGCACTTTTTGAGAAGTTCCTTCTTTAATGACCCTATCCTTAATTAACACTGCTTTAATTTTTTCAATATCTGTATCTAATAACTTCTTACTCTTATCTTTACCGGTAACGCTAACTATTTTATCGACAAAATTAACATCCTTACGCTTAAGAGTAGTCGTTAGGGTAGTTGCTAAAGTATCAGCAGTAAGATTATTTTTAGTAGTTAAGGTCTGCACTGCCTTATCAAACGGGGACAGTTTAACTCCTTCTTCCCCTGCCCCTCCGGGAATTATAATCTTGGTAGGATCATCCTCCCTGTATATATCACCTACCTGTAACCCCTTTCCAACTCTAAATATTTCTGCTACAAAATTTTGCTCTGTGTGGTCTGACGGTTGCAACTCTTGTTTCTTTTCTTCCTCGAACTTTATCTGTAATCCAGGTTGTATTTTCTGCTTTAATTTCAGTAAATCCAATACAACTTTATCATCTAAAGAGGCTAGAAACTTCTCGTGCCCCGGGTAAACCGGTTCCTCCGCTGCCGGTTTAGGTACGTTGTCGATGACTTTACCGATCTCTTTAGTACTCATGCCGGATTTCTTAACTTCTTCAATTCTCGCTTTTAAGTTTTCCGGTCCGCCTTCTTTTACATACTCTATCCATTCATCAACACCTCTAGGGACTTCTTCAGCTGCCGGTTGTTCGACCTCCCTTGACTCTGGTTCTGGCTCAGCTTCTCCCGGACTTGGCTCCTCTTTATCACCAATCTCCAGGCCCCTTTCCTTTCGCTGCCGCAAAGACTCAGCTGATTCTACAGCCTTAGGATTTTGCTCCATCCACTTGCGCTGTCCCCCAGCATCTTTAAAAGCGGCCTGCATTGCTGCTCTAGATTTAAATCCGAGTAATCTTGCCAGTTCTGCACGAGTTTCTTTTTCTAATATAATAAAACTAGATAATCGAAGAACGTCTCTTAAAGACAGACTTTCAAATCTTTCCCTATAATCATCAGGTTTAACTTCAGCAATGTCCGGATCCGCCTTTTCAACATCAAAACCACCTATCTCTGGTTTCGGATTAAATGTAAACTTAATTTGAGGATGTGTTTTTTGTATTAGTGGTAAGATTTTAGTTCGTATATGCGCAGCGTACGGGCTAAAGGTCGCAGCCGCACTCTCTTCAACACCATGCTTAAGCAAAAGCTTGTTAATTTGCTTAATAACAGCACCGTCCTCGTGAACCGCCTCTATGGCCCCCTTTTCATCACGTGGAGCATCAGTTACTTCTGCATCCTCAGGTGCAAAAGCTTCCATAACCCCTGCGCTAGCTCCCTCATACTCTCTACCTTTATCCTCAGAGTGCTTTCCAAGCAACGTACCTGTAAAGGGAATTAAAATTACTGACTTAGGTCCGGTAATTCTACCAAAGTAGCCCTTTGATTTATTAGCCTGCTGCTTTTTAATCCCACCCTTATCAATTTTTACTATATCTATTTTTGGGTTGTTCTCTAAGTATTTCTTTAAAACTGCTATTGGCTGTTCACCCTTGTATGCTTTGTGCATCCCCTTAGCTAGTTGACCTGTATCTAAATTTACACCTTGCGCTGCAGCTTGCTTGATACCAGCAACTCCTGCTTTTGCTATACCACGTATCTTATCTGAAAAACCTTCTTCAAGCAGCTCTTTTTGTGACATTTTCGCCATATACAATATTTAGTCTTGAAAATTAAAATTTACATATATAATTAAGCATATGGATCGTACTAAAATAACTAAATTACCTACGGCTAATGGAAATATGCCGTTAACAAGCGTAGAAAAGGAGCAAGTAATTAATGATGCAGCTGCAGCTT
>Ga0080013_1001864_pt1 | contig 26515 bp, 33 predicted proteins | sample ETNvirenome_6_85_FD_69236 | JGI IMG/M metagenome (GOLD analysis project Ga0080013, IMG submission 69236) | Marine viral communities from the Pacific Ocean - ETNP_6_85 (SPADES assembly) (version 2) | ecosystem: Environmental > Aquatic > Marine > Oceanic | place: Pacific Ocean | collected 2013-06-19
AGCAATATTAGGGCTTCGAAGATCCGATGGTGGGGGTTTAGAGCAAGATTTTTACACACCGACTCCAGACACTGGCCCCGTAGACCCAGGAAGAAATCCAACACCAAATCCTAATCCTGTTGAAACTACAACGACTCCATTACCATCACCACCAACTCCGGGCATTCCAAATTTATCAGATGGACTTGGCGCTCAGTTAAGACAGTTGTTTCAGCAATACATGGGCAGCAGACAGCAATATCCGAACAATTATTCTAATCCAATGCAGCAGTATAGAACTGCGGTTACTGATACAGATGAGTACAAAGCGTACAATGATTATGCTAGTAGTTTAGGCCCAACTGAAGAACAAAGAGCAGAACTTCAAAGATTACAATCAGCTTTCGAAGGTACTGATGCTTACGGTCAGTTTAACCAGCAGAGACAGCAAAGAAGAAATTATATGCAGCCACTTGGCTATGGCGGAGGTTATGGTGGAGGCTACGGCAGTGGTTATGGTGGTGGTTTTCAAGGAGGATTTGGTGGCTACGGAGGAGGATTTGGAGGTTATCAGCAACCTTATTATCAACCACCATCTTATCAACAGCCTTATTATCAGCCGCCAATGCAACAACAGCCGTATTATGGTGGTGGTATTATGGGCGGAAGTTCTTATGGTTACCCGAACAATTATTCGAGTTATCAGCAGCCTTATCAACAACCTTATCAAATGGCGCAACAATACCAGCAACAACCAGCATATCAATCTTATGGAAGTGTTCAGCCGCAATATCCAACGCAATATAGTTCTTATGCGTCCCCATTTGCCAATTCAATTAGATAATTATATGTTATAACCTTCTTTTCTAAGGTTTTTAACAAATTTATCTAATTCTTCCCTGGCTTCCCAGAGGCGTAATTTTATATTATGAGCTTCATTATTTCTGTTTTTATCTTCTTGTAGTCTATCTACTGCCCGACGCAAAAAGTCTAACTCTGAATTTTGCGCCGGGTGTAATGATTTTAGTCCCATTTTGCATCACCCTTTAGAACAATAGCGTTACCTACAATACCTGTTTGGGCATATTTAGTAGCTTCTTCGTTCCAAGGTAGATCAAGTAATAGACCTTCTTCATTGACCAAGACCTGAACATCAGGGTTGCTTGGAGAATGTACCATTTCAACAAGACCACCAACAATCTCTTGAGCTTGCTGTAACGTTGGTTTTGTTTCTAATGTGTCAAATACTTTTAACATCTTTACCTCCTTTTATTTAATATGGGATTTTTAACATATACTCCCATTGTTGTCAATGATTTTCTCTTGCAGTTCTAGCCTCGTAGATACCTTGAGACATAACGCCATTCATGGTTCCTAACCACTTTTTAACACCACCTTGAGAAAGTCTGTAAACATCAATACGACCCTCTTCTTGTAACGTTGTGATCGTATTCTTTATGGTAGATGAACTAACTTCTTTGAGTGCTAAGACGCATGGCTCTGAGGAAGAGCTAACACGGATTGCTTCATAGGCTCCATCATCACTACCGCCTTTAGTTACTGCCATTCCATGTTCCTCGCACATAGAAATAAACTCATACATATGCTCAAGCCTTAGTCGCACTGCTGTAGATAGAGCTAAGTTTCTAATGTCCACAGACCTATCTTCGAGAAGACCAGTATTTGAGTTTCTTATAAAGTGTCTGATTTCTCGGTTTGCAGGGCCATTAGATTTAACCACAGCACCATCAAAGACAGAATTACGAGTATATGTAACGCCAAGGTCTTTACACCGCTGACGCCCCATTTTCTCATCTACTTGCCAGACGCTAAATGCGGAGCGTACACCGTCAACAATCGCTGATGTACCTCTAATTAAGTTACGAGCCTGTTCAGGCGTTGTAATCACGTCGCTGTCCCTTATTTTAGCCATGTGGTGGTTTACCATGACAGTTGCACCAGTTTCTGTAGCTAACTGTGCAAGCATACCCATAAATGCAGCTCCTGCCGCTGGGTCAGCATTGATGTCTGCATGAACAAAAGACGCCATCGGATCTGCAACAAACAGAGCCAGGTTATCTATCTCAAGTATTTGCTCATATAAACGCTCAAATTCTGGAGCCATAATGTATGTATTGTCTACCTTTTGCATCATTGGAAACACACCGCCCAAGTTTGGCAATGGCAGTACACGCAAGTCATGTTGGTAATCACTTCGAGCGTTTAACGGATCAAGTCTTTCAATACGCCTGTGCAACTCATCTTTATCATCCTCTGCTGACATCAATACAACATTGCCATGATTGGCTACAAAACCACCAAAAGAACTCTGCATTGATTTACCAGACGCAACCTTCATTGCGAGATCTAACGTCATCATACCCTTACCGCTATCACCAGCCGCTGCAAACACGACTGGCACACCAAGAGGTATTGTATCTGCAATTAAAAACCTCTGCTCTGGTGCAGAACCAACAAACATATTGGAGACAAGTAAACTTTCATCACGCAATGATATGTTTTGTTTTGTTTTATGCTGTGGTGCATTTAAGAAGTTATTTACATCAAAACCCTCAGAGATAGCATCAGAGGCATCCCATTTTTCTGGCTTACCCCTTGGAGGCGTTAGCATTGTGACAGAGGTGGCTCCAGCCTTCGTTGCTAGGTCTTGCACTAACTTTGCTACTTTAACTCCTGCACTATCGTTATCAGGCCACAGAATGACTTGCTTGCCCTGTAACGGAGAGAAGTCATAGCTAGGTGCAGATCTAACAGAAAGCATACCAGCGCCCCCTAAATGACAGGTAGCTGTATGACCCAAAGAGTTTAGATCGTCTGCACATTTCTCACCTTCAACCCATATGATGCGCTCGGCTTCCAAGATGCCTGGTATGTTATACAACGGCCTTGTGTCTGGCATTTTAGGAAACGTGCTATTACCAGAGAACTGACGGAATTCTTTTTTAGCCTTGCCATCATTACCTCGAAGAACCTCTCCATCTTCACTCCTAGATATATAGCGCCGTACAAGACATATAATCTCACCTTCACTAGATGTGTAAACGTGTTCACCATCATGCGGTGTATTGATATCAATCTGCATCTTTTGAGGTTTTGGGCTTTCCTGGTTAAGATTAAGATTGACAGGGTTCTCTGGTGGAGGTGGACGAAACTCTGTCCCTAAGTAATCAGCAAAGTATTCAGACACGTCTTGCAGCGTCATACCTCGACCTTCCATCATAATCTTTGTGATACCGCCAACGCCTTCATGGGTACTGAAATCCATACCTTGCATGAAATCAGATCTATTTGCATCAACAGATATCTTTAATGACTTTCCCTTTTCTCCATCTAAAGAACCAATTTCAAACTGTGTTCCTCTCATTATCCCATTGGGATATGTATCAATTAACGCTTGTAATTGTACTGATTTTGGAACTTTTTCACTAATATCGTCTGCTAGATTTTTTGATTTTGTATTACCAATTCTAAGTACGCCCATTTTTCCACCCAATTTATATTTTTGTTTTTATTGCTCCCAACACGCATTCTGAAAATCACAGAACCTACACAAATAAAAATCCTTACTCTGTGCGATGCGTGGTAGAATGTCACCTGATTTAATTGCAGTCAAGATATTTACCGCTTTGTCGCTTGCTGACTGAGCAAGATCTTTATCAAAAGGAACTAATTCATAATAGATTTCACTTGTGTTTTTATTAACAACCGTAAACAAACATGGGTTGTCTGATAGTTCCATATACGCCTGGTACAAAGCTATTTGAGTTGCATAAACTTTATTAGCTTTTGTCACGCCAAGCTTAACAAATTCTTTAAACTTTCTATCATTTGCAGATTTGTTTTCCCACAATAAAGGATAGTTCATAGTTACAGGGCCATCACAGATAACGCCATCTATGTGGCCTTTAATCTGATCATCAGCTATTGAAAAACCAAATTGCTTACCGTCCTTATCTTCAGTTCTTAAATCAAACTTTGCATCTCGCAACCACTTTGCAGCGTAATCCTCAATCTCATGTCCAAACTGAAAGATACGCAGTGTTCTAGCGTTAAACTCTTTATCCTTGTCTGATGGATAGCCCATAAACCTGTATTGAATTTTTCTTGAACACTCCTCTCCAATAGAAGAAGCGCCTATATACTTCCTCTTTGGCTTTTTATTATTAACCTCAACGATTGCTTCATCAACTGCAAACTCAATGTGGTCAGTAATATTCTTAAAAGGGGATACTGGTTGTTGCGCTGACGCCAGTTGACTCATAGTAATCGTCTTCGAGTTTTCCAAGGTTTACCTCCGCTTCTATTCTTCGTGCATTTTGCAAACCAAAAATTAAGGTTTGAGCATCTTTATCTGTTAAATCACATAGTCTTTTTTCCCACCCAATGCCTTTGCAAATAAGTGACAACTCCTCCATAGGTTTTCTTAAATCTGTGTCCATATCTCTCCCTCAATGTATTCTTTTATCGTCTTCATAATGGCTATATAAATCCATAACCATTTTTATTTTCTTCTTATCAATTTTGTGGTTTTCAAAAAACAAATTCATTATCTTATCTGGGTTTACTTTTATGTAAGCTATCCCAAACAAAACTATTTTTTTTAAATTTATTAACCGATCAGTGTGTTCATCAACAATTTTTGTTGCTGTGTCATGTACTTTTTTATCGTCATTTGGATTATCTGCCCAGCATATCATATCATATTCTTCTGTGTTAATCTCACCAGAATCGTTCTCTAGTGCTAACAATATTGACATTTCAAATCTTGGCATCACTCTTTCCCTGTTGACATTTCTCCGCCCAAACTAGCGTAACCTATTTTGTCTACCCAAGAGTCTTCATGGTCTATAGTTTCAACTAATCTACACGTCTTTGTCCAGTCCATCATCAACGTAATATGCCCTGGTGTCAAATGACCATGCGTTTTTATGGCTCCATCAACGATAACATTCCAACCAATTGCTATACGCTCATGGTTAATTTTTGCATCACCGTACACCTCAGCTCGATCACCATTAACCAATTCTTTTGCTGAATCAATTAAATCATTTCTCTCCATTACCAATCTCCCTCACCATTTTATCAATATCATTTTTGTTCCAAAGATAACTCAACCAACAAGCCGCTTTGTATTTGTCCCAAGAAAAATCCATTGGGCTAACAGTAACACCATTTGACTTTAAATGCTGTACTTGCAAAGCAGACGGAGTTTGTGAAAGCCATCTTTTTGTTTTGTTAGCTGCACTACTATCTTCAATCTCTCGAAGAAAATCATCTGCTGCAGAAGTTGCTTGCACACGAGCGCCAATAGAAACAGCCCTTAATTTACCATGTTTAGATTTAACAATAGCTATGGAAGTATCATCTATCGTAGCAACTAAACCAAATCCTTGAAATCCTGTAGCCATCATACAAGATCCATTGCCAAAAATATCCAACCATCTGAACGGAGATAGTTGCATTAAATCGTATTCTGTTAATGAGAAGTCTGATAGTTCTGATTTTGCAACGCCCTCAAACCCATGACCACAATTAGGACATACTCTTGAGTTAGCTGGAATGATGAAATCACATTCTGGGCATTGTTTCTCAATTCCCATTCCTTCAACGTTTTCTGGAGCGCCGTCTAGGTTTACGTTCTCATCTAAAGCACCATGCGTTAAGATACTCGTGCCAAAATCTAAAACAATGCAATCTTTCTTAATTAATCCCGGATATATCTCTGGGTCAATGATACGCAATCCACGCCCAATCATCTGAACCATTGTAGATTTGTATGAGCATGGCCTAGTAAGAACAATGCACGAAACAGGTGGAGCGTCAAAGCCTTCAGTTAAAACAGCTACGTTGATGACAACTTGAACATGACCAAACTCTAAACTGTGCAAAATATCCGCACGTTCATCAGATGGCGTTTCTCCAGTTACAATTTCTGCATTAATATCATTTGCAACAAACTCATCAAGCAAAGCATTTGCGTGGCGAATAGTGGAGCAAAACACAACGGTTTTTCTATCTGAAGCCTTCTCTAACCACTCTTTGACCACACGCTCATTAATGATTGTGCGGTTCATAATTGCTTCAACTTGCTCCATGTCAAAATCGTTAGCAAGCTTTCTAACTTCTCCCAATTCGCTCTGCACACCAACGTCAATAACGTAGGCAGTAGGCTTTACTAAAAAGCCCTCACGAATTAATGTAGTTAATTCAATCTGATGTGAGCAGTTGTTAAAGACACTCTTTAACCCTTTCCTATCTCCACGGTTAGGAGTGGCTGTAAAGCCCACAATTTCAGCGTTTTCGTTGTCTTCTCGAACTGCATCAATTATCTTTTGGTATGTTCTTGCTGCAACATGGTGGCTCTCATCTATGACAACCATATCAAATTTAGGTCGGTTTCGTAAGTTGGCATCCCTTGACATGGTTTGAACCATAGAAAAGACTGCATCACCTTCCCAATGTTTTATCGTACCATTAACAATACTGGTAGTAATGTATGGATTTACTTTATTAAATTTAATGCTGTTTTGCTCTACTAGCTCATCTCTGTGCTGTAGAACCAGGACACGCTTTCCTTCTTTATGCCTCTTACCAATCAAGGCAGACATCATAATAGTCTTTCCAGCCCCTGTAGGAGCAACAACAATTGTGTTGTTATGTTTATTGAGGGCTGTAGACGCATCTGACACAGCGACCTCTTGATAGGGTCTTAATAACATTTGATTTCCTTACGCTCTGGAAGTTGGGGGGTTAGCGGCTCACGGCCCCCCGATCCGTGTTTCTAGCAGACAACCAAGAGTCCTGCCGCTAGATTATTTATTTGCCCAACTAGGAACAGGCCCACCTGATCCTGGTTGTGCTTGTGCCTGTGGCTGGTGCGTAGGTTGTTGCACCTGCGGTGAAGCGTAATTACCCGAAGGAATGAACTCTTTTTGGTTTGGTGTCAACGCTACCATGAGCTTGTTTTGATCATCATAACCATTTGTACCCTTCTTGATACCAACTTTAGCACAGATTTCCATACCAGTCAAAGCGTCCACGCCAGAGATCTGACGACGAGACTGTGCTTCTGGAGACATATCTGCTGGGTCTAAGTTATTTGCGCTCTCAATAATTGATCGCAAAGTGCGTAAACCAATCTCTTTTGCTAATGGAATACCACTTTCACCCATCTTGTCACCATCAACAAAAATTCTGTCCCAGAACTTACGACGGTCAAACTGACCACCAATAATTGTAAACTCTAGTTCCATCCATTTTGCAGATGAAGTCTGTGATGCTTTAAACCACTGACCATTACCAAACTCTGGGATTGATGTTTCGCCCATCTTTACCAAGATCGTCGCCCTTGCTACTGTGCCAATAGGAATTAGAGTTCTTTCCATTTGACCTGTTTCTGGTTGTACTTCATTTAAGTTAATCATTTTTATTTACCTCTTCTTTAGGAGCTTGTGTTTTAGGATCGACAAAATTCAACGGTCTTTCAGACTGAGGTTTGCCGCTCCCCATTTTGGCGATCAGTTTACCTAAGTGTGGCTCTTCAAGCGCGTCAAGACGACCAGATCTATCCTTTGCTGGATACCCCCAATCATTCAAAGCATGACACACAAAAGCCCTATAGGGTCCGTTCTCGCCTGTTAAAATAGACATTGTAATCATCTCATCTACAATGCCTGGTAGTTCACGCCCTGTCTTAGAGCCTTCGATTTGTAGAGAATATTGCTTTCGATTATAATCATCTGTTGTTTCATCTAAGATACCAACAAAGATTACATTCTTTTCTCTAATGTGTTGAAGATGTGTTAGCCAAGCCATCATCTCACGACCATGCAGACCATAAGCAGATCTGGTATCTAACTTACCTGTTCGATCTGATCTACTTTCTGGTTGTTGTTGACACCATTGAAAACATAAACGTCCGGCAACTGTGATTGAGTCAATAAACAAAGTATCGTACTTGTTCATCATTTCTTCACGCTCACCATAAATAGACGAAACATAATCAAAGTGTGATTTACCATAAGGCTGATCTTCTGCCAGTGACGGATTAGGACCACCCAAGAAGCACGCAAAATCTCTACATTCCCCCCAGGTTCTTGGCCTAATCACATCAACAGGCCAACCTTCAATGGCTGCATCTCCAGCTTCGAGGTCAAAGAATAATGTGCTATCATAGTCTAAAGTTCTAGCAAGAGTTGTTTTACCAACTCCGCTAGGACCACATACCACAATCTTATGACCTCTTTTTTCTGCCATACGTTGATCGGCAGTTATAATATTTAATCCCATTATATTTTCTCCAATTCTACTTTAAAAGAACCAATCTCAGTGGTTCTGCAAGATTGCAATTGATCACGCACATCTGGAGGAGCCGCAGTATATTTGGTTTCCTCTACATGGTAAGTAATTTTTGCGTAATGATTTGCGTTCTCAGGAGACATATTGATGAAGACTTCTTTCAAAGCCTCCTGATCCCAATTAACTTTCTTAGTGACTTTTACTTTGAACTTCATGTTATCAACTAAAACGCTAGTTGTACCAAAGTCCTTTCCAAGTTCACTCAGTTTTTGACGTGCAATTGGTAAGTAAGATTCTGAAAGCTTTTCATCAATCTCTTTTACCTGAGCCTTCAACAAACGGATTTGTTGAGACAGCTCGTCACGACGAGTAAACAATTCAATATTTGACATAATCAACCTCTCTTAGTTATTTTAATCTGCTAGAACATTAAAATATGACCAATTAATTTATTATGTCAACTACTTTTTTTTAGATAAGTATATTTCTATGCCAAGACACGCTTTCATAAGCTTCTTTTTTAGTTTAAATTCAGGGGTTTCTACACCTTTGGCATCTTCAATAATTTCTTCCCAATCACCTTCTGGATTTTGTCTTTTGTATCTAAAGTCGGCTATGTAAGCACAGATCTTTTGACCATTCACCTCCAGATTAAACCTTACTTGCAGCTCTAAATCTTTTACAGTTTTGGCGCGTTCAAGGGATTTTAGGTACAAATATCGTTCTGATTCCCACTTAGAATCAAATTTAATATTATTGATAATAACTTTTTTATTACCATATTTGGGTCTTGACCCAAGCCTTCTGGGATTATATGTTGTTCTTGCTAACATTATTGGGAAGGAACCTCCATGCCAAACCCCGGAAAATATAAATCAGTAGGACTAAACCTTGAAGCTTATGGTAAGCTAGTATTCATAGCAGATCAAGAGGATCGCGCTATAGGGCGTCAATTGTCACGCATGATAGACCAGGAATACAATAGAGTATCTGCAGCTACAGGGCAGCAAATGACTAGAACTGAGACTGTAAGAACACCAGTCGGTAGCGGTCTAGGTGGCTATGCTGTAATTGAAGACTAAAGAAGATCGGCGCTTCCAAGCCCACCAAGTAAGCTCGAAGCTACTGCTGGGTTTTGCGCCGCTCTTTGTCTTATATTACTTTTTCTTATAGCTTCTTGCCTTATTTGCTCTATAGGACTTAAAGGCGCTGCAGGTGTTGGGGCTTTAGGAGAGCCAGAAAAAATATCTTGTTGAAAAAGTTCAGATTGAGGTGGCGTTACAATTGGAACAGGCGTGCTTTGATCTGAAGCTTGATTATAAGCTGCACGAGGCACCCCTTGACGTGCAACTTGACCAGACCCCGCTAAACCAAGACCTGAAACCTTACCTGCTTGTTGTGCAATTTTTTGTAATCCAGACAAGTTTGCAGCATTTTGTTGTGTCATTTGATTTATTGCCTGAGAGGTACTCATACCAGACTTTTTAAATTTTATATATTGTTCTAACTTAGCTGTGTCGTTAAATATTTTTCCTAAAAAACTAAATTTTGCTACTTTACCTGCATTTTTAAGAGGATTACTTGCAAACCCTACCGTAATTCCTGCCGTTGCTATCGCGCCTTCTTTTCCAAAATCCCCAAGACTTTCTAAATCTTTTCCAAGTTCTTTAAGATTTTTTAAATGCTCTTTACTATATATTTTTTCAAGAACTCCTGGTTTGTAACTATCTAAAGCTTTACTTAAACCAGCAGATGCTCCTTTAGTTGAAAAAATATCCTGGTCGACGTATTTAAGGATGTCCTCAGTAATTAAACCCCTTATTTGTTCTAAAGCAACTGGGTCGTTTCTAAAAAAATTTAATGTTCTTGACACTTCTGTCTGTGTCATTTTTGGATTTATTACTAATCTAGCAGCGTCTTCTGGAGTTAAATTTCCATCACTAAGTTTTTTTATTGCAGTATTTTTAAAAGCTTCTTCAAGATTATTTTGAGCCAAACTTAATCTTTGGAGAGAAGAGACTAAATTATCTCCAGGCTGTTGGGATATAATACTTTTTAATGTAGCGTCATCCAATGAATTATCTAATTTAGCGTATCTTAAACCTTTTGATAATTTTTGAACTTGATCCCAATTTTCTTTAAATAAAACTTTTCCTGTTCCTTTTAAAGCTTTTATTTGTTCGTAAAAAGCTTGTCCATTAAATGCTGTTGGATCATCTAAATCTCTACCTGCTTTAGTCATAGCATCATCTAAATATTGACGTGCTAATCCAGATCTGACTTCTTCTGGATTGTCTACAGCTCTCAAAAGATAATTTAATCTTTCAGGAGAATCATTTTTAATTATTTTTCGTGCAAGACCGTCACTAAACAATCCTGGTTCTCTCTGAGCTTTTCTAAAGTTATCAATTATGCGTAAATCTGAAACTCTTTCAAACCTTTCAATCCCAGTTCTATAATTATCCATTGCTTTATTTCTAGCCTTTGCAGCTTTTGCAAAAGTTTTTGGTTTAGGAATGCCCCTGAGAGTAGATATATTTAAACCATCCATTTGATCGTCTATTATAGTTCTAAATACATTTAATTGATCCATAACAGTTCTGCTAGGAGTACCGTTAAAAAACATATCATCATTAATTGACTTTCTTAAAATAGATAAGTTTTCAAAAGAAGCTTTTCCATCAAGGTCATCAAGAGTATTTTTTATTTTTAACACAGTAGGGTCTAATTGATTAGGTGATCCAGCGCGTTCAAGAAGATCATCCATTTTAGCTTTTAAAGTTTTTGTATCAAAAACCTTTAAGTATCCCCCAGTTCTTGTTGCAGGTTGTCCATTAATTAAAATACTAGGTTCTTCTTTTATTATTTTTGACAGGATGTCATCTACAGCTTGAAATTCAAGTCTTGAAACCTCGCTAAAGTTAGAAAATGAAGAATTTATAGATTTTAATGTTGATTCATTAACTTCAAAACCTTCTTTAGATGCTTTTTCTAAAAAATTAATAGCATCATCAATTGAAGTAAGTGCAGACTTCTGTGCTGCACTTTGAGCGCTTTCTAAAGCTTTAAGTTGTGCAACACCTGAAGTTTCTAAGGTTTTACCTAAATCATCTAAACCTGTTTGATTTGCATTGAGAGTTTTTCTTAAATTATCAGCTTCATTAAGGGCAAAGTTTATATTTTTTGTTAATCTAGTTTTATCTTGAGTAATACCCTCTGCTAACTTTTGACCATACGAAAAAGCCCTTCCCGCACCAACAGATTCATAACTTGGCTGTCCTCCTCTTTGTATGATTGAAAGCGCCCTATCAAGACCTTCTTGTTGTAGTTGAGCCGTTGGGGATGTTGCTAATGATTTTCCCTTTCTAACGGCTCCTGTAGCTAACTTTGTACCACCTCTACCAATAGCAAAAACAGTACCACCAACTAAATCTAAACCACCAGCAATTGCCGCTTCCATAGCTACATCTTTAGCAACTTCTTTACCAGTTTGCGTTTGAACCCCAAGTAAATATTCTATTCCCTCTTCAATAGCTTGAAAAGTAGCTGCACCTGTCGCAGAACCTGCCGCACTACCAGCTATTATTCCAGGAAGACCTCCTGGCACACCTAATATACCACCAACTATTGAACCACCTACGCTACCAACAACCTCTGGAGCAATACCAGCTAAATCAGAAAAATCTTTCATACTAAAGGCATCGTCTTCAATAATTAAATTCTTACCCTTGTACTCTATTCCTCTATCTAATTGACCTTTTTCTGTAAGAGCTAAGTTTCCGCCTTCATCACGAGTAAAACCATCCTCACCAACAAGACTTGTTAGTATAGCCTCTTTGTCTCCTGAGGTTTCTCCAAAAGAAATTAAAGAACGTAACTTTCCGTCTGCACCAGAACTGTAATCAAAATTATCTAAATCACGGCCTCTTCTTTTGTCAACTAAATCTCCTAAACTTTGATTTGAATTTAAAGTTGAAAAAGACAAAGAACCAAGAAGATCAGCAACTTCTGAATCATCAACATCTTGCTCTATTGCTTTAAAGGCTGTGAGTTTTTGACGGTCACTAAAAAGACCTGATTCTATTCCTTGAAAAAGAGTTAATTTAGTTCTATCTTCCATTTTTCTTTATGAGCCTCGATCTTTTTTAAAATTTTCCATATAAAGATTAAGAGCTTCTTGTTCTTTTTCATCTAATGATGCGTTATTATATGCCTGATCACCAATTCTTCTTCCAGTATATTTATTTAATGTACTAAGACCTTGTTGTATATCTCTCCTGCCGCCTACAATAATATCTGAGAATAAACTATCAATTCTTGCTCTTAAAGATCTAATGTCAGTACCTAATTTTAATTGTCCAACGATTCTTTCTACACGTTCACGATCACCGTCTGAAATTGTTTTACCAGATTCTCCAAGAATCCTTGAAGCATTTTTCATTGCTATGTTATCTAGTATTCTAATCATTTTTCCTGATTCTGTTTCGTCATCACTAAACCTAATACCAAGAGCCGACCCAAAACTATCAATTTTATCTAAAGTAAATGTAAAAACGTTTCTATTATCTGCAGCTAACAAGCCTAAATCAATAAATTTTTCTTCAGCTTCACCAAGATCTTTAGCCATTCTGGAAAGTAATCTGTAAGACTCAGCTCCATCTCCGCCCATAATTGTTTTACCATTTGGATTGTTATTTGGGTTAGGGTCAAATACTCTAATTTGAAATGCTTCATCTTTAATACCAGGAATTAAATTAACATTTCTTCCCGCTGTAAGATATAAATTTTTTGCTTCTGGAGTTTTCATCGCTTCTTCTACAATACTTGCCCAACTTGATCCTGGCAAAACATCAAATTTAGAAGAAAATTCAGGATTTTCCATTAATTTAGACAGTTCATATTTATTTAAAGATTGTAGAGAACCTTTATCTAAATTAGCAATTTGACCACTAATACCCTCACCTTTTGGTATAAGATAATAATTTTCACGAGCCATTGCTTTTTCTTTAGCGGCAGTTCGTTTAGCTTCATCTGCGGAACGCATTTCGATAGCATACTTACCAGCTTGTGCAGCGCCAACTTTTGCTTCTTTTTTAGCGGCTTCTAGTTTTGGTAGGGCTTTTTCTCCAGCTTCTCCAACAGAAGATAACATCTTACCTACATTAAATCCTTTACCAGCTTTATTTTGCATTAAAGCTAATCCCATAGCCATTAAAGCTGAACTTGTATCAACCTTACCACTAACATCAATACCAGTAGCTTCCGCAAATTCTTTTTTATAATCGTCAATGCTTTTTTGTTCAGGTGTGTCTGGCCCAGCTCCACGAGCATCTGTTATAAAATCCTGCATAGCTGAAGAAAACAAATCTTCTGTTGAGCTTAGAGCAGAATCTATTTTTGTATCCCCAAGAGCTTTTTCTCTTCTGTTTAATGCGGCTTCGTCATCAATAGCTTTTTTTGTTTCTGCCTCTTTAAGCGCCCTTGCTTTAGCTGGGTCACCAACAGGGGGCGCCATACCCATTACAGATTCTTCTGTAAAAGCATCAAAAGTTTTTGGCGCAGAATTTTTTAATAAATCGTCAAAAGCTTCTTCGCCAGCTTCATTCATTATTTTTGTAATAACTGGGTTTTGAAGAAAATTAGTATCTTGCATTTCACCAGGAGTGGGAACAGTGTCCCCAGTAAATAATGCTTCTGGAACGGACCCAAGGCCACCAAACATACCTTCTTTAAAAAATCTTGATCCTTGATCATAATTTTGATCAGCAAATTCTGCAAGTTTAGCGCCTATTTCAGGTTGATTAATAAGATTTGCGCCAAAAGAAAGAGCATCAGAAATTCCACCGCTAAGATAATTACCTGCTCCAAGAACGTCACCTGCTAAATATTGAGGAAGAAATTGTTTTAAAAAAGGTCTAGCATTTCTAAGTTGTAATGCTTGTTCTTGTGCATCTGCACGATAATTTGGCGTAATTGTCTCAAGTGGTTTGTTTAATAAATTGTCAAATTCTTCTGAAAATGGTTCAGCCATTTAATTACTCCATCTATGCTTGGTTTAGCCCTTGAAGCGTAGAATATGCTCCAATTCCAGCTAAAAACGGATTCGTTTGAGCAACTGGAGATGTTTGATATTGATTGTACATACTAGCAGAAGGTGTGCCAGATAGCGCACTGTAAGCATAATTGTAAGGCATTAGAGCTTGTTGTGTGTTTCTCATGCCCTCTTGTCTACCAATATCTATTCCTTGCTGTCTGTAATCTCTTCTACCCATTCCTAGTGAACCCATCATAGCGATGTCTGCTGGTGCGAGTCTTGAGTAAGCAGTGCCAATATTAGCGCCTGTAGTGGCAAGATTACCGTATCTACCACCCATTTCACCCTGAGCAGAGCCAACAGCGCCTAGAGTCTGTCCTAGACCGCCATATAAGCGTCCTGCTTCTAAGTTGCGCTTCTTTTCATCTTCAGCTGCTTTAGCCTGTGCCTGTGCGCTAGAAAGCCCCATAGATCTGTACATATCAGCCGCTTGTTGCAATCTTTTTTGACCGCTTTCAAACGCTGTTTGTCGAGCTTTATTTTCTGCATCAGTTATACCAGCTCCAAGTTGTCCTGCCTGTAAATCCCTCTTTCTGGCACCTTCAAACGCTGAAGTTTCAAGCCTAGCACCTTCTGCGCCTAACTTACCAGTTAGTCCTGCCGCTTCTAATGCTCTTCTTCTTGATGCTTCGTCTGCTGACATTGCAGATGATAACGATTGTGAATAACCGCTTGATAACAAGTCAGCTATGGTTTTATTTTTTGCATCTTGAATATTTTTAGCGGTTTCTGCAGCTTGAACGCCTGTTCGAGAACCACCAAACGCTCCAGCGCCAATTGCACTAGCGTTCATTTTGTTCAGGGCTTGCTCACCTTGTTTATTGATCTCCTTCATAGCTTGATCAATAACCTGTTGTTTATAAGGGTCCATGAAAGATGTGACTGCTTGAGAGGGATCAAACTTACCAAGACCTTGTTTTGCTGTTTCTAAAGAAGGGTCAATCCTTCTGTCATATGTTTGTCTAGCTCCAAAATCACCTTGACCGCTTTGAATCGCTCTTATTGCATCTTCATAAGAATCTACAGGAGGTTTATATGTTTCAGAACCTAAGTCAGCTCTTAATTTTGCACCGCCAAGTTCAGTATCATACATTCCTTTAGCACCAACAGCACCTGTTCCACTGTCAAGATATCTTTGAGCATCTGGAAAATAAGTTTTTGCCTGGCTTAATGTGTCTAGTCCAGCTGCAATACCAGATCCAGCTTCTTGTAAGTACCTTGGTCTTCCAGATGCGTCTAAGAAATATGGTTGATAGCGATTAACATACGCCTGTCTTTCTTCTGGCGTATCAAACATCCCATAAGCTGCTTGCTCAAGTGGATCTAATGCTGCTTGCTTGTATTCTGGTATGGTAAATAAGTCAGGATACTGAGAAGCATCTATCAAACCGCCAGTGTAGGTTACGTTACCTTCGTCATCTGTACTAGGTCTACCAAATATTTGATCTAATAAAAGCTGTTCACGTTGTTCAATGTATTCTGGACGACGATTTGTTGTTTGGACTGTAGTTGTTTCAGCCATTATGCAATTCCTTCCAGATTATCTTGTAGAGCATATGCTCTTTCTATACCTTTTTTCTGATTGCCGCCACCTAATCCTTTTATAGCGTCTTGAGTTAAAACAAACTCTCCTGCCATAAGCATAGCAGGTACATCATCTTTAGTTCCTGATCCTTCACTTGGCATTATTCCGCCAGTTCTTCTTGGAAAGTATTCTGGAACTGGGCCACCTTTTTCCGCTCTCATCATAGGAGCTGAAACTCTTACATTACCATGACCAAATGGTCTGTTAGCTTCTGCCCCCATTGCGTCTGTTTCTTTCTTATCAAACATAGATAGACCTTGAGCGCCAAGACCAAACAATAATGCTTCTCCAGCGGGAGTGTTTAGAATGTTACCTAACGTACTGTTTTCCTTACCAAGACTAGGAAATATTTTAGAAAGAATGCTTCCAGCGCCCATTAAATCATCTCTAAATTTAATGTCGCCTCCTGTCTTAGCTGCAGTTTTAGCAATCTCAGAAAGACCTTTTTGCCCTCTATCTTCTGCTAAGTAACCTCCATAAGGTTGTTGTGAACTAGCGCCAATAATACCAGAAGTTATGTCATCTGTGCCTAAACCAAATGAATCTGCCAAAGAACCACCACCTAAAGTATTTATGCCACCACCTAAGATGCCACTAAGCAAAGTGCCTCGAAGAGTTGGCTTTTGACCTGATATTATACTACCAGCAATATTAGTAAGAGCTGCTTGACCTGCAGCACTTCCTAAAATTGGTTTAACAAAACTAAGTAATTCAGTCCAAAAAAACTCTGGCTGACCAGTCATTGGATTTATACTGTTATCCGAGCTTCCAACTCTATATCTTTCAGGATTTCCACCCATATCCATAATAGCAGCATTAATACCAGCATTAAGTTCAGGACGATTATTAAGAACCTGTCGTGGAACCATCATTTCGCCTGGAGAAACGTGCGCTAACTGCGTATCTCCGTTTCTTCCCATAGCCGCCATATTTTGCATCATATCAATCTCATTAGCTAATTATATACACTTTAACAAAACTTTTACAACATTACTAGCATTATGTGCTAACTGTTACTGAACCAACCGCTCCTGTCGCTTGAAAACCTCTTACATAAGGAGAATACTCTACAGGAACTCTTAAAGCTCCCCCATGATTAAATACACCTCCATCCTCCAAACCAGAGTCATCAGTTTGAAGAGCTGTAAATACAGTAAAGGTGTTTCTGCCTTCTCCGGCATTTTGAATTTGGATTAGATATGTTGAGTAAGTCCTTATAACTTCATCAAAATATCGCCTTTCGTATTGCTCTGGTGCTATGGGAAGGTAAGGTAAGTTTAAATTTCTTGACATTAACGCCTCCCATCAAGTCGCATATCGACTCTTGGCGTACCTAATCTCCACGTTACCCCTTCATCGTCACTTTCTATTCTGAAAGCAAATGATCTCCCCCTAAGCCTTAAATATATTTGATCAGTAAATTGTTCTACTGGCACTGTTGCGCTTTGAGAAACAGAGTTTGCATTGTTTTGCAAATAGTTACCACCTGGGAAGTTTCTTGTTTTTAAAGTAACTGTAGCTGCAGGAGTTGCAGCCGTAGAGTTTCTAAACGTTAAATCTGGTATTAATTTTTTCATAAAGACAAAACGATCACCATCGCCCATATCTATCTGACTGCTTTCTATGTAAGCGCTAATAGCGCTACTAGGAGAGCTACTACCATCATCAAATCCAACTTCATGTGAATATAAGAAATGATCCGTTCCAGCAGCTATAGGATCGCTCTCAACGCCTCTATCTAGCCATACTGTCCTAGATAGTGTTCCATAGTACCAAATTTGTTGCTGATAGTTATAAACAACGTAACGATCACATTCAGAGCTACTTGCAGATGGATAGAGCCACATTATCTCTGCAAATGCTGTATTTGTAGATGCAGTAACTTTTTCTAACTGACTATTGTTTATATCATTAAATACATAATCTCTTACAGAACAAGGTAATCTCTGAACGGCACCACTGTATACATAAAACTCTTCTGCACCCATCCAGTAAACACTATCTTCAACCGCTATTGCAGCCAATGGTCCAGCTATTGTTATGTTTTCAGATATAGAATTAATGCCAAAAGTAAATGGTGGTCCTAAATACTGCATTGCGTGTAAAGAAACATCAGTAAAAACAAGGACTTGTTGTCTAGTTTCAACAGCAGTTACAATTTTTGATCCAGAACCAATTCTTAAATCACCCGCAGTATTTGTAACAAGAGAGTTCCAAACAAGAACATTCTCTTGATCTGAAAATCTAATTAACAATGGATCTTGCACGCCAGCATTTGTTTCGCTGTCACATCCAAAAGCAATAACGTGCCTATCTTTATCAGAAACTAATACTTGTTTTGCGATAGTCGGTGCTGAAACTGAGTTGGTAAGGTCGCTTATTGCAACAGCTCTTGTAGATGTGCCATTTGTTTTATCCCAATAATAAATGCCCTCATCTCGAACATTAATAAGTAAATCTTCACCAAAATTATCATGGCTCCATATTCTTAAAGTAGATCCAGTTACTAATAAAGAAGATGAAGAATTCCAAGTTCCACGACTCCAAGTCCCTGCATTCCACCCTGTTCCAGTTATAGTTGTATCAAGACCAGTGTTAATTTGATAAGTAGCTACAACAGAACTACCTCCATTTCCACTATCACTGGTGTTTGAAAATACATATGTAGGGTCTAATCCACTTGTTGTAGTAATGCTTGAAATAGCCGCTTCTTCTCTTACTTCAACCTGATATGTGTTAGCGTCCACAATGTCTGTAATTTGATATTCTTGATTTAAAACAGCGGCTGTTACCAAGCCTCCTAAACTCGCAGCACCTGAAAATGTAACAAAATCGCTTTCTAAAGCTCCATGAGCAGTTTCGCTAACTATTATTGTTGCACAACCAACAGCCACTCCAGAACTATGAGATGCTGCTGCAGTGCTATTTAAACCTCTTACACAACCAATTAAATCATTACTTGATACAGCACTATAAGTTATAATTTCATCATCTATTTTTATTCTACCAGACGTTGGAAATCCTGTAGAACTTGTTAATGGAATAGTAGTATCCACCGCTGTAACTGAAGCGCTTAAAGTATTTGCCTTAGTAGCGAAAGTGGCGTCACCAGCAGATGTCGTCAATCTTATAGGGGTTATGTCGTAATAAGCACCGCCTTCATTAATATAATATTTTAAGTGCGTGCCTACGCCTAAGTAAGCACTACTATCTAAAGCGACCCAAGGATGTAATGCTCTACAAGTTCCTAAAAAATTTGTAGTTGTATTTTTTATCCATCCACCAATTTTCTCAGGAAAGCCAAATCTGAACCTAACTTTATCCATGTCAAACCAACCACCTTCATTAGAATAAGAGGTAGTTTCACGGTTTATACCGGGTTTAAACTGGAGTTTGGTCAATGGCATACGTTTCTCCTAGTAATGTTTTACACTAAAAAATTAATTTAACAAGTTTAAAGCCTGTTCTTTTGTCTCATCATTTCTTCTAATCCAACCACGACCAAAAGTCTCAAAAGTCGTTAAAGAACGATAAAACCCATCACGCATATGGTGCATTTGCTCTACAATATCTACAGGTTCCATTCCAGTCACTGCCTGTAGTGTCATTGGACCTATGCCGCCGTCTTGCTCTACACCTACAATACGTTGTAGTGCTTTGGCTGCTCGACTTGTTCCGCTATTTACACCCCAGTCAAAACAACTCCAGTCAACACCAGAAGGGAGATCGTCTGCTCGAAGCCTATCCCAATAATTCTCTTTGTATATAGGGTAAACGTCATCGTGGGTTAGACCTTCCATTTCTCCGTCCATAACCTGGCGTCCAACGTATTGTTCGTAAACTGCCCTGGTTACTCCAAAATTTGTCTCGCCTCCGGGATCGCTAGGATGATTTATAAAACCTCCTTCGTGTTCTAGCAACCAACCCATGCACTGTTCAAAGTTTTGTTTCATTTTGCGTTCTTTCTTAGTTTAGCAAATTGGCGTGATCCAAACCAAAATGAGATAATACTTGTAAAGAGTAAATTTGTATCGTCATTCCATATAGCCTGTGCCGCATCGTTAAAACTAACGCCTGTACTCATAGAGTAGAATAAGCCACTAATTTTTACAGTCAGAAACAAACCCACAAATAAATATGTTACAACTGGTCGTACCGATCCTGATAAAGCTGCCGCAAAGCCAGACTTAGCGTTTGCCGCTGCCATACTCTTATATATGCCTTCCGCTTCAGCAATATCTGCTTTAGACTCAAGTTCGTCTAATTTAAGAGAAGATAGCTGCGCTGCGTACTTACCCTTTGCCTCAAGCATTTTAAGCTCTTGAGCATCTTTCTGTTTCTGCTGAAATAAATCAAGCACACTTGGGATGATAGAGGTGCCAAACCCTAGCGCTGCTCCTAACAGTGATAACATATTATCCTCCTATTTTAATTTAGTCTTAGAAATAGCTGTAGCACCCATAAAACCAACCACCACACCTAACTGAGCTACAATAAATGTATTTAAGAAACCTGACGCGGTGGCAACTCTGTCTATAGCCACAACTGGGGTCAACAAGACAATAACCGCTACAATCGTCACAACCATTGCAATCCACGCCATAATACGTTGCGTGTCAGCCAGCTTGTCTTCATTCTCCAGGCGTATCCATCTTTCATGACGATCCATTTCATCATCAGTTATAATTCCGTCTCCGTCGGCATCCGCCATTGCGTATTTACTGTTCTCTTGTAATTTCTTAGCCATTATTTTCTCCTAACCTTAAAATGCTCAACTAGACAATGGATTGTCAAGAGCTTCCTGTAATCGTTCATTTAACTGTTCTTCAAGTTTACGCATATCTTCTTCTATTCTATTTTCTATTTCCCGCATTGTATCACGAACATCCTTCTCTGTCTCCCTATTTAAAGTTTCAACCTCTCTTATTGCAGATGTCACGTCTTTTTGAACTTGATTCATTTCATTAAGAACGTCTTCTAACACTGAGTCTATAGAGCCTTGCGTTGTTTTTATGCGCTCTGAGGATGTTTCAATCTTCTTCTCCAACTTATCAATGTAGCCTTCTAGTTTAAGAAGGTCATCTCGAAGGTTGTTTTTAATATCTCTTGTATAAACAATAGCGTCATCAAGCTTTGTTAAAACCAACTCGTTTTGAGCTTTAATTTCGTCTATGTCTATTTCCTGCACGACTTCGCGTAAGTCGAGGTAGTCAAAATAAAACTCGTAACCTACGTAAGCTGACCCTGCTAATGTGCTTAATGCTGTGACTGCAATACCAATTTTGCCAAAACCAGAAAACTTTACGCCACCTACCTCCATTTCAGCCATAGTTTTCTCCTAATTCTCAAACGATAGATCTGATCCTAACTCACGTAACCTATCAATTTCCTGTTGTAACTTCATTACTTCTAGTTGTTTTTTCTTTAGTTCAATCTCATACAGTCTGTTACAGTCTAAACGAGAGCCCTTATTTCGTCTACCCAGTGGAATTGTAATTTTGGAATAAACACCAATATCTCCTGTTTTACCACTGTTTTGAGCCGTACCGCCTTGAATAATAGAAGTAAGTCCAAATTCTAAATTTGTTGCGCTCCCCAGTGCCATCGAACAATCAAGCTCTCCCGCTCTAAATGAATCGGACTGATAGTTACCACCCGTATTAGGAAGAGATAAACTTAATGAGTTTGATGTACTATCGGCAAAAACGCCTATTATACTGCAACCTGTTACAGACATAATAACTATAATAAATAACCCTATCCTCATCTATTCTACTTTTGAGCAAATCCTTGAAGTTATCAAAGCTTTCTGCTCTTCTCCCTTAAAAACTTTTGATATTGTACATATGTATCCAACCCTATCTAAGTCGGAATTTCGTATATAAACATCAAATGGATATTTTTTAGCGTGTTTTACTTTTATCAGTTTTGACGTAGAGGCAAAGGGTATTTCTTTCCAATCTAACGTAAACACGCCTATTTGGTAATATGAAACATCATTACGCCTATTAAACAAAAACATTTTTGTCACAGACACCCCATCAATATAACTATAGTTAAACTTTGGATACGCAGGGGTCATCTCATGTGCCTGAGCTTGAAACCCAAGCAACATGGCAATTAATACTACTTTGCTATACATTCGGCTAATATTAATGCTGTATAAGAACCGCTAGGAAATGCACGATTATATCCGTATGAAGCAGTTGATGCCACTGTAAAGAATGTCGTTCCTGCCAAAGTCATGTCAAAGGTTGTTTCATTGCCCACAACAACTTTAGCGGCATTATATGCAGACATTCCAGAAACACTTCCAGAAGTATATACACTGCTACCTGTCCACGTTAAAGTATCACTGAGTGAAGGTGATGAGCTAAAACTATTTGGATGTGTAATTTTTACCTTATATTTATCAGCAGTTCCTATTTGAGTTTTTATAACAGCATCTTGCCCTCCATCTGCGGCAGCAGTTGAAAGTTTCCATATATTTGGCACACCGTATTGCCCTGGTGTTGTCGTTACAATCGAGCAACTAGCTTGAACTGTACCTGTAATTGGTGAGTTTACTGCCCAAGCGTAACTGGTCGAAAGCAAAAATATTAAAGGTGTTATTTTTTTAATCATGTTATCTCCATTGTTTAGTCGTCATATTGAGAACGAACCATACTTCTGTGGACGCTGTCTTGGCCTAAACTTCTAAAAGCCTTGACGTTATCTTCAAATTCACCGCCATCTATTTTTAAAACATCTTCATAGACACCACCATCTATAACAGTATTGTAGTATAATTCAAGTTTTCCTACAGCAGCTATCTGTTTCATCATCTCCAACTGTCGTATGGGATCTGCTATCTTTTCTGCCGCACCTGCTATAGAAAGAACTTCTTCGACAGTTAATTCCTCACTCTCTTCCTCTTCTTTAGCCTCTTCAACTTCAAGCTCTTCTAACTCTGCCTGTTCATCTAATTGTATCTGTACCCACTGATTGTAATACGGATCTTCCACGTTTTGTGCATCGAGTAATTCGTTATCAAGTAAGTATTGGTAAAGTGCGTCTTTAAAATTAGGGCAAGTTGGGTCGTTAAGTGGTGTGTCGCAAGGGTCATATTTATAGTGGTACAGTATTAGAACATCAGAAAGAGATCCATCCCCAGTAACTTTTATTTCACCATCGCCAAAGAGAGTTCCAAGAGTTGATGCCATTGGGTCATATTTAATCTTCGTACCACTAGGTAAATTGTTCCAGTCGTCTACATACTCGTAAACATATCCATCACCACCAACTTTTTCATTTGTAATAGATACAGTTGAATCTGTTGTTGGTTCTTTAGTTATTGTGTACTTGTGGAACACACCCTCGATTGTCAAGTTGTTTTGAGCTGGGAGTAAATTGTTCATTACCCATTTGTGTGCGTTTGAAGCAGCGTTCTTTGTGTTACCGTAAATATTCTCAGAGTAAGAATAACAAGGCCAAGAAAAGACCGCCAATGCCAGCAGCCCCACGAGCTGTTGCCTTATCGTCTTCATCCCATTTCTCCTTCTTACCCGCAACGTATCCCGGCACTAGATGTGGATTGTTTTCCCACTCAGCTTTAGCCGCATCCCCCACAAGACCGTTAATTGGGCATGGGGTGCCAGAATTAATCATCGCAGTCCAAATTCTTTTGTCCTCACACATTATTGCCACAGCACTTATTTTTAAGCCCATATCGTACATAACCTTGGCATTTTTTAGGCGCTCACAGTTTAAATCTCTGATGGTTGTACCGCCACTAATACCCAGTATCTGCGTTTGTACAGATCCCCCCGCAGGTATATGGCAAGTATCTGAGCTTGATGAGTTAATACTAGGCGTCATAGCGGAAGGTGGTGGAGACTTTACGGTAGTTGTACTGGTTATGTTAGAATTAGTTGTAGAGTTTGTATTACTGTTTGTCTCAATGCAATTACTGTTTGTTGCGCTATCACAGCCCTCATCTGCATAGACCATAGGCACTAACACCATTAAAAATAACAACGCTAAAAACACCCAAGTTAAATATAACACAGATTTTTTCATGTTTTAATCCTTATTGGCAAACGCTGACCCTGTCAGGATAGCACCAAATGCCAAGTGAAACAATCCACCCCCCAGCAAAGTAAAAGGCTGGTGCTGTCCAGTCATCTTTTTCATCAATTCCATTTGAACCATAGGTTCTGACGTTGAGTTAATAATATCCATAAATTCAGAGATGTCTGGTCTGTTTAAACCCCACCAAATTGGGCAAAACATAAAATCATAAAAACATATTAGGAGATAAAGTATTAATGCAGTCCAACGCCAAGTCATAGTGGCTTTTTGTTGGGCTGTAAGCTCCTTGCTCATTTAAATACAGGGAGGAGTACACATCGCTTTATCTACCCCATAAAATATTATGGCAATGAATATTACCAGTGCCAACCCTATCCATATCCATTTGTTTTTCATTTTTTACTCCAAGTACAGAAAGGCTCCCCCAACTTCAAAGGGCAATCTGCTGTAAAACCTGTACATCCAGGTATAATTAATGATATTATTAAAAAATATTTAAAAAATATACGCATTTAATAAAACCTACCCCATTTTTATTAAAACAGTTACTAACATCCCAATAATTGAACCAAGACTAATAACAAGAAATGTCTCAAGACGCTTTAACCTAAAAAATATTTCTTTAAACTGAATATGATTTTCAGTTTCTAATTTAATAATTTTTGGCTCAATTAAATCTATACGATTATGTGCTTGAGAAGCATTTCTTGTCATTGTCAATCCTAACTTACTTTTTCAACAATTTCTTCCTTTATTTCTTCAGGAACTAATGACTCTGTTAACTTAGCGTTCATCATATCGAGAGCCGCTAACTTTTGATCCATTTGAAATTGAAGATTTTGTTGTTGTCTTTGTAAATCTTGAACTTGAAGAATAAAGTATTTAGACGCTTCAGATAGAGACTTTTCTACATAATCCTCACCATTAATTTTAACAACTTTTTCTTTTTTAGCCATAATTTTCTCCCTATGTTATGGTTTGTTTAACCTATAAAGGTTGTAGCAGCATTAATCGCATTTGTTACTGGAGTCATATTTTCACTGCCCCAATCGTCTAATGCTTTCATGTGATCTAAGTAACTTTTACTTCTAGCGACACGCTCTTTCTTTTCTGCTGTCGTCATATCACTACAGAAATCTTCATGTGTTGCTGAACCACCTTTGTCGTGTGTCGCTATAACTTCAGTAATAACACTTACACTGCCCAACATTGCTGAGTAGTCCTGTGCAATCTGATCTGATTCTCTTGCCATTTTATTTTTCCTCTATGTTAATATTACCTGATATTGATATTCTTTCTCCGTCACTTTCATAAAACGGAAAAACTTGGTGGAGCATTTGCGAGGGAAACATAACCATGTACCCTTCAGCTTCTTTCTCCATATTATACGCAAAGGTTGATACTTTGCCTAACGTATTTGTGTAACTAAACGCAAAGTTAGATATAAGATTATCTGCATTCGACTCAATGCATACAGGTAGCTTGCGTTGCTCTGCAAAGGAAGTCGGTATCTGCATCCATATTACAAAACTGTAGACTCCACCGTGATCATGTGGTGGGTTAAACTCGTGCTTCTTCTGAAAGTTTACCCAGAGGCTTTCTAAGTTAAAACCCTCACCTTCTTTCATAACGGTTCGCCAAGGTGGGCCATAAGACTCAATGTGGCTGTCCATAAACTTAGGAATTAACTCACCGACAAACTCTTCTAGCAGTGGTGATCCACCATCAAGGCGTATAGAGGAGCTGATGTTACCTGCAAGTTCAGGCTTCATGTTATCTGGCTCTTCTCTTGCCTCTTCAATCATAGACCATAGGTTAGCCACAACACCTTCAGGAAGTTGTCCTTCAACAACTCCTATGTTTGGAAAGTGACGTGGTATTAGCTCCATGATTAACCTTCTAGTGTTGTTACTCTTGCTGTAAGAGCTTCAATTAATGCGTTCTGTTCTTGGATTGCTTTTACTAAGATTGGTACAAACTTGCTGTACTGAAGACCTAATTGTTTACCATCACCTGATGTAGATACAGTCAGGTTTTTCTTATCAGCAGCTTTATATCCAGCAGCTTCTTCAAGCGTTTGAACTTCCTGTGCCTTAAAGCCTATGTCTAACCAATCTTCTTTGTGTGTACCATCTGGTGTCTGTGCGTTAAGGTCATAACCATCAGCCTTCTTGTCACCATACTTAGAGCGTTTATCCCACTTGTACGTTACAGGTGCTAATGCCTTAACAAAATCTAATCCTAAGTCTAATGCAGTAAAGTCTGTCTTGTCACGTTGGTCAGAGGCTACAGTCCAATCTACTTGTATATGAGCTTCACTAATATTTTCATCACCAAGCACAATTTCATTGCTACCTGTGGTTATGTTACCACCAGGACTTCCTGTACGACCTGCATCCTTTCCTACGAAAAGATTATTTGAACCACTTGTTACACTTGCTCCTGCTTGATATCCTAAAGCTGTATTA
>Ga0080013_1001865_pt1 | contig 26514 bp, 10 predicted proteins | sample ETNvirenome_6_85_FD_69236 | JGI IMG/M metagenome (GOLD analysis project Ga0080013, IMG submission 69236) | Marine viral communities from the Pacific Ocean - ETNP_6_85 (SPADES assembly) (version 2) | ecosystem: Environmental > Aquatic > Marine > Oceanic | place: Pacific Ocean | collected 2013-06-19
ATGCACCTGGATTTGCATCTTCTATATTCCAACAATAATCACATTCCTTTGGACGACCACCTTTTAACATCGCCTTTCTTTGCATCTTTTTAAAATATGTATTGTGAAGTGCAGATGGATTATTTTCTAATTCTCTTACAGGAATTACGTGTGGTCGGGGATGGTGACAAGAATGAGTTTGACCAGTTTGTAAAAGAATACTAACTTGATTCCATTTTGCTAAACAAAAACCTTTACCTACATCATTCAATTCTCGTTTGAGAAGTTCCATATTCTCTAAACCATGAACTGAAATCATATCCCAAAACGTATCTTTACTGGCTATTTTTTCTTTGTCCTTTACATTATCCTCAAAAAAATTAAGATTCATTCTATGTTTCAATTCTTCCTTTGGATCACGAATTAAATATTCATCCTTCAATCGTGCAATTTCTCTCCCGATATACTCAGTATTAAATTTTTCACATTCTTCAAGTAATAATCTTTCTTGACACTCATCATAAGGATTAGCTAATTCCAACCCTCGTCCTTTATAAAATTTTAATCCTTCTTTAATAAACGGTGTGTGGTGTTCATAACATTGTTCTAACCATTTTAAACTTTCTAACATTTCACTAATAGTAGTAGGAATATAATCTTTTATTTTCTCTCCAATCCACTTAGTTTCTTTCTTTTGGAATTCTTGAAAATGAATTCTCAACCATTCTTCTGATGCATATTGACCTAATTTTGCTTCTTGATCAATAAGAAACTGAAAATGTTTCATATAAGCATTCGTATATGAATCAGATTTTTCTTCTATTTTTTTCGTTACCCAAGGTAAATGTTCTATATCATCCCAATGACCAAATTCTTCATTTATAGCATCTATTTCTGCATCTGTTAATTTTTGTATATTATTAGTTAATAAAAATGATTTATTTGACATGGGTAAATTTTCTCAATAATGTTAATCCAGTAGAAGGTAATACTTGATTTTTTTCTTTATAATCAAACAAATTAAATACTTCCCATTCGCGGTTAATAAAACTAATTTCTTTTACAACCTCACTTGGACCTGTACATATATCATGTGGTTCTCCTGCATATGTTCCGAAATCTTCCCAATATCGTTTATCACTATCGTGGATTGATATAATTCCATTCTCATTCATTATAGTAGAATACAAATCAAAATCTTGTTTACAATCTTCATAAGTGTGTCCTGCGTCTATATGTAAATAATCTATCTTGATATCTCGTTTTACAAAAAAATTATAAAATGCATCTTCAGTCGTTATGTTTAAAAACTTAGGATTAAACTTTTCTCTTAAATAACTATCTTCATCTGCCCAATCTACTTCACCATTTACACTATTGGTTGCATCAACTACATAAACCTCACCATATTTACCCTCACCGTACATTTGAGTTTCATTTAATTCATAAATACAATCAACCATTAATCGTGGCACATATCCACCACCACTACCAAGACAAACACATACTCGCGCCTTTAAAAAGTATGGAATGGCATAGTAAAATATACCACTTCCCAAATATGTGTCATTGGCACCATGAGTCCATCTATATGATACTGAACCTGAATCTTCATTTCTTGTTATTGAATCGTATATCCAACCACGATTTAATATTGACATCTAAAACCCTTTATATTTCCATTTTGTAAAATCAATTAATTTAATTTTTTTATCTTTAGTAAAAATCCACTCTGGATTATCTATATCGTGACCATCCTTGTTCTTCGCCAAACTAAATCCCAATTTTTTTGCCCTTTTTACTTCATCTAATGCTAAAGTTGTAGCCAAGTTCCATTCATAATCACTAAACTCATCTGTTTTATCACCATGTATAGAATTTGTTATACCATCAATATAATCCATAATAAAACCTTTTTTTACTGCACCATTAATTCTAACATAATCACACATTATTGGTTCTGGAACAGAAATTCCAAGTGAATATAATAACCTGCACATTTTTATTTCATAAAACATATCCGTTTTATATCTATTACCAGATGGCATCTTTGCACAATGATTATCAGATATTTTATATATCGTACCTTCACCGTGTTCAGCAATTAAAATTGGAACTTTGTAAATTTGAAGAGGTGTTATTACTATTTCATTTTTTGACACTTAAAACCTATAATTATCCTTAAATAAATATCAAAAAGGAATTTCTAAATGATAATTTTATATGCAAAAAATTATTCTTCTTCAGCTTCTTCTGCAAGTTCTTTAGCTGCCCATTCTGATTGGATTTTTTCATGTACTGCTTCGTCTATACCAAGTGGTTTAGGCCAGCTCTTTTCAATTTTGTCATCTACATCTTGACCATACGCTTTAGCATATTTTTCTTTCCAAACCTCGTGACCATCTTTTTCTTTACTTTCAGCTGGATATGTCGTTTCCCAAGGTGAATCTGCTTGACTCACTTTGATCCATTCGCTAATAGTGAATCCTTTTGATCCATCTCCAACTTCTCCTTCAGCAATACAATCTGCTTCTGGTGGAAATGCTGCTAATTTATGCGAATCACGTCTCGCTTCTACCCAAGCAACTACATCTTCCTTAGAGCAGAATTCATCTTCCTCTTTACCGATACCATATTTAACATGACCACCGGCAGTATTTAATTCTTTTTCTAATTCATCATGCCAAGGTCCTGGAATGTTATCACAATGTGTACCACATTCATTTGGTCTAATGTAAGAGTCGTCATCAACTCCTCTTACTTTAACTTCATCTGCCATTTTATTTTCTCCTATAAAAATAATTAGTTAACTATCTAATATAAATATCTAATATATAATTTTTATTACGGTTCTGAGTCTGTTCCTTTATTATGAACTAACATACCACCTGCATAATAAACATCTAATGGTTCTACATCAAAATTTATCACTTCTACTTCTCCGTTTACCCATTTTATAGTATCTATATTAACTACTTCTCCATTATAACCAAATAATTTCATACCTTTTTGTAATTCACTTGCGGTATTCCATCTCCATTTTCCGTTTGAATATGTAAAAAGGTCATGTTCTGCTGTTACTTTTAAAAATCCATTGTTTATACTATAATATCCACTCATATAATCATAAAAAAGATTTTCAACAAATGCAGATTTTTTATTTTTTGCTATTAAATTTTCCAAATCTTCTTCATCCATTGGTCTCATAGTATAAGATTTCCATTCAGTATATCCTAAATCTTCATCTGGAAGTCCAGGTAAATCTAATGATCTTACTTCATCCCCAACATTTATATCTTCTATTTTTTTTGTAGTTCCATCTGACATTAATATCAAAGTTCCTGGTAAGAAACAAGCAATTGCAAGACCACCATAAGTATCTTGTATTTCTATAGTTTTACTTATTGCAGTATTATATCTTGTAGCGTGGTCATTGAACCCATCACTCTGTCCGTCATCATGATACTTTCCTGTAATAGTTACATCCGTATCAGTAAAATGTGCACCTTCCCATCTTTCGAAAGTTACATAATCTAATAATGGTTTAACTGAAGCAGATACTGCAGTAAATCTTATTTTCAAATTTTGAGTTACACCTACCGAACCACTCGTGTAAAAATCATCTCTTGTTTGATGATACGTACCTGCCGGTCCAGTTATTCCATTCCAAGTTAATTGAGTATATGCACCACTAACATACATATCTATTGTTCCTTGTCCTGCATCAGAAGAAGTTGCTATTGCTTTAATCTGATAAGTAGAATTTCCTTTTACTGTAAATGATTGTTCTATGTATCCATTCAATGTATCAAATTGAACCATATAATTATTTGAACCTGATGGTCTTGTTGAAAATCCAGTTATATCTTTTCTTGAAATTACTGTTCCACCACTCTCTGTCCAATCACCAAGTAAATTAGAACTTGCCCAATTATTAAAATCGGAGTCTGTAACTAAATTAGCTTCAAATGATTTTGAAGTATATGTACTTGTATCGGCAAGTGCTGCAGCATTATATTGTGCAGTACGAGTAGCAGAAGATTGTAGTGCAAATAAATCTGAATTACTTGTAGTCCAAGAAAAGTTACCAGCTCTCGTCTTTATACGACTATCAAATAATGAATTTGCATTAGTAAAAGTTACTTCATATGTTTCATTTGTTTGTTCATCCACATATGGATAACCATCTAAAGCATCATCAACCGCACCTACATAAAAATTACTCAAATTAGTTGTAGCTGTTCCACTATCTCGTGCACAGTCATTCAAACTCGTTCTAGAAATATAATTAGCATTATCTACGGCGGTTGCCCTACCGAGTTTTCCCAATGATAGTTTAGTTCCTGCGGGTGGTGTTGCCAAAAAGGTTCTCCTTAAAAAATTCGCGTAGGAAAGACGATTTATCGTTATATACGCGTATCGTCGCTACGTGTTACCACTTATAAATATCAAATATTATAAATTTCCAAATATTTCTCTACCCATTCTTCCTTATTATCATACTTTCTACAATAATCTCTCAGACCATCTAAATAATCTTGTCTTTCTTTCTCACTTAATTCTGAAATGTTTTTTATTTGTTCATCAAATTCTTTCTTGTCAAAAGCTCTGAATGGATATTCATAGTTTGACAGCCAATCTTTTTGTAATATAGGTAGTTTTCCATAATCTAATGCTTGGAATATAGAATAACCGAATGGTTCGTGTAAATGACAAGAATGACTTATTCCCCAATCGTCTCTATTAAAAAATCTATGTATATTCTTATATTGAAATTGATATAATCTTGTTTTATCGAATTTAAATCCAGCTCTTGTTTTCCACCATTTCCAATCTTCTAAATCGGTGAATGCATATGAATCAATACCTTCTAAGAAATGTGGTGATTTACGGGTTTCACATCTCGCTGCAAATCCTACTCTATTACTCATACACACTTTTTTATTTTGTGTAAATTCATAATAATTTGGTATATCAATTATATCTACTTGATCATGTAATGGAATCTTATCTAACCCAATCCACATAACCTTCTTTGCTATTTGAGCTATTCGTCTTTCCCACGCTCTATTTGCTGAAAAATGCATTAACTTAGGTAATCCCAAATGAAATCCTGCATTCAAAGATAATTGAACTGATACATGAATACATACCGAATCTATCTTATCTTGATTATTCTCTATAATATGATGTGGTGTATAATATCCGTGTAGTATATGAATTTTACGAGATTTACCCGCGATTTTTTCAAACTCTTTCGGATTATCACCTTGCCATATAACTTCTATTGGACTATCAAAATCTATCTCTACATTTTCTGGTCTACGGCGATGAATTAGTAACTTAGATGGATGATTAAGTTTAGGGGCTACTTCTCGTAACCAATTATTAACCCAAACATCACTTCCACCATATACTAACGAACCACCTCCCGTAGCATAATAAACATCATAACTCATAACTATTTTCCATGTACATTGTGCATTAAATAACCGCCTCCAAAATAAACATCTAAATTTTCTACATTTAAATTAACTGTTTCTAATGGTTCATTTACAAATTCAATTGATTCTATTTCTTCAAATTCATTATCTGTTTTAAATAACTTATCACCAAGTTGTAAACTAACCGTTGTTTTAAAATGATAACTACCATCTCTTAATACAAAAAATGGATGTTCATATGTTGCCCTTAAAGAACCATTTATCAAATAATAATTATCATAATAATCAAAATAGATGTCCATTACTTCTGCACTTGCTGGTGTAACTCTATTTACTTCTTGAATATCATAATATGCAGTTGCCCATACTGAACTTGGTGGGTTTCCGTGTGGTGTTCCACTCCAAACTGACCAAGTATCTTCTTCATCAAAATCTAATGGCATACCAGGAACAGTTGCTGACCTTATCATATCTCCTATATTCACATCTTCTATATTTTTTGTAGTTCCGTCTGCCATTGTTATAGGTGTTCCTATTCCAAGACAACCAACACCACCATATTGAGAATAATTAGAACCATAAAATTCATCTAACCGAATTGGATGTGATTGATAATTCTGTGCTGATGATGCTGAACGGGGTCCTCCTTGAAACCAATCAAAATTAGGTTTACCTGTTACATCCGTATGAACATCTCCTGCAATTGATGAGAAGTCTTGATATAACTCGTGTATATCTGCTTTACTGGTGGCCGCAACTCCCCTCTCAACATTTATATCAGAAAAAGACATAGATTTATCTTGTCCTATTGTTGGAAATATTATTGAACCTGATCCTGTTCCTTTAATTCCAACACTAATAAATTCTCCTGGAGCCGGTTTACCACCATATTGATATCCCCAAGAACCACTTGAATAATTTTTTCCTCGTGCCTGAATTGATGCAGAATAAATTACTCCTGCTGTACTACCACCTGCAGGATCAGTGGTATAATATCTTCCAAGAAACCCACTGCCTACTCCAATAGAATGGGATCCTGGTGCTCTCATTGATAAACTTCCAGTTCCAGTAGCAAATCCACCACCACCATCATAAATTGTTAGTCCTAATATTTTAAATCCATCTTGAATGGCCATTATCTTTCCTCTAACGACTTTATTCTATTTGATAAATCCTCTATAAGAGTTTGCTGTTCTTTTATGGCTTCTACTAATAACGGTACAACCTTTTCATATGCAATTGCTTTGATTCCATCTTCACGAATTTGAACTACTTCGGGTAAAACCTTTTCTACTTCTTGAGCTATGAGTCCTACATCATGACCTTTTTCTTGTTGTATCTCAGTTGATTTTTCATTCCAATCAAATTCTACACCTCTTATTTGTTTAACCTTAAAAATAGCACTTTCTATGGGTCTGATATTATCTTTCAAACTTATGTCTGAAGAATAATATGCAGTGATATTTGTAGTTACATATGTTTCGCCTGTAACATGCAAAGCAACCAAAGGATCTGCATCCGCACCAATCATCACCTTATCTTCGAGTCTGAGACTAGTATTAGCTGTCGTTGGTTTTGTTGTACTTGTTGTTATATAATTTGCCATTTATTTACCTTTATTATAATTCAGCATATAAGAAATTATCTGATTTTTCTTCACCATTACCTGTTACATGATCATTAAATCCATTACTGGCTATTGCCTCATGAAACGTTCCTTTAATGGTTATCTCATCGAACAGCGGTAATCCACTTGGCATTGTAATTGTCGCTGTATAATCTTGGTTACCTCCAATTGTAAGTAGATTATACATATCACCAGTTTTAGTCCAAGTAAAATTTTGATATCTTGATGCTATACGAGATATAAATAAACTACCAGGACTTGTAAAGTTCATAGTACCCGTAGTTGTTGTTACAGAATTTCCTTCATCTGGATTAAGAGTCATACTTGCAACAGTTCCTGCATCAAATTGACTCATTTTTGTTAGTGTTCCAGTTGAACCTCTACCGTCTAGAGCCAATTTTGTTAGTGTAGTCATATCATTATTAGCTCCTACCGCTAGGCCTAATTTACCTAATAATAAAACATCACCCGTGGTTGGCATCTTTTATCTCCTTTACTTGTTGTTTTAATTCTTCTATTTGTTCTTGTTGATCTTTAATACCCTGAATTAATAGTGCAGTTAAGTTTGCGTATTTAACTGATTTAAATCCACTTCCATCAGTTGAAACAATTTCAGGTAAATGTGGTTCTAATTCTTGTGCTATAACACCCATCATTCTTGAACCAACTGCAGATCCAGACTCAATATTTCTATAAGTTACTCCTCTAATATTTTTTATTACTGCTAACGAACCACTTATAGTCTCAATCTCTGTTTTTGATCTAACATCTGAATATGCGGCTACATCTTTTTCAGCATATATAGAAATATTATTAGCATCGTAACCCATAACATGCAATGGATACGAAGGATTTTCAACTGCTATCCCAACTCTACCAGTACCAGATGAATTAGCATTACTACTAATATTTAATATACCTGTACCTAATGTAGAAGGATAACCAATATCTGTAGCATCATAAGAACCAGAATCTGCAGCTGTAAATTTAAATACTCCTGCCGCACCATCAATACCTATTTGCCAATCTTGTCGCAGATCTGGATAGTCCGGATGCCGGCCTCCCGGATATACACTTCTAATTGTTCGAAAATGTACAATATTATCCTGAGTCGTAGCATTACTACCAGACAGTTCTAATGCAATCATTGGACTGACAATGTTGGAGTTGTACGCCGCTTGTCTAACATGCATTGTTGCCTTTGGTTCTTTATGTTCAGAAACCTCTGTTGGCCAACCGCCCATTTTGGTAGCATTCCTGATACCGAATCCAAACCTTTGTGGTACAGAAAATTGTAAACTACTAAATTTAAAACCTGCATTGACTCCTTCTTCTCCAAAAATCATAGATGGACCACCACCGTAAGTTAATGAATCCAAATCCATATCTTCTGGATGGGTATAGGCCCCATAATAACTTTGTCTTATATATTGCTGGGTACTACCTGTAGCTCCACCTCTTATACGATTTTTAAAATCAATACTTCCACTATCAAAACTTATAGAACCAGTCTTAGTGAATTCAGTAAATGCGTGGTCAGACGAAGTGGCGTGACTTACATTATAAAAAGTCGTTGTCCCTGCAAATTTACTTTGAGTTGCATAATTTTCAAATGATCCCGTTAATATAAGCTTTTCAGTTATATTAATATCTTGGTCCACATTGACATTTTTAAAAGTAACCTCATCAGTTTTTAAAGTTAAACCGTCACCATCTACTCTAAATTGTTGAGATGGTGAACTGTAAACCAACAATCCATCTTGATTCATTTCTACAATTGGTTTACTTGTAAATACACTTTGACTTGCTATTCTTATCTCATCGACATAATGTGCATTCTTGGATGAGGCCCCAGCTGTATTAACAGATGCTGTATATTCTATTAATAAATCATTACTATTTAATCCATTATTATTGATTTGACCTGTAATTGTTTTCTTTGTCCAAGTTGTTGGTATGTCTGCAAGATTTTTGGTGCTTAGAATATTATATGTTGAGGCTGCCGTTCTTTCAATAAGATTAACCGTAACATCATATGGAGTATGCTGTGGTGCATATAGACCCCATTCGAAGTCCGAACTTATTGCTTCATTATAATGAGGATTTTCTTTTCTTTTTATATAATATTCAAATTCTACAAATTGGCCAGCCCCACCTATACCTATATCAACCGTTGCTCGAGTTTGAGATATATATTCTGGCCGTTTTGCCAGAGGGAAGGGTTTGGATACGAGAGTCCCAGATGGAAACAGTAATGTTCTTCCACCCGTATCTGGTGAATTATCATTTGATCCATAAAATAAAGAACCAGAACATTTTATGGGAATAGTCCAGAGACCTTTATGATGACTATTAGTAGTAGTAGAATTCCAACTTATATAAATTCCGTCTGCGATTTGGTATGGTGTAGTAGAATAAGTCAAATTACCATCAATGAGTGCCCCATCGGCAAAAAGTGAAAATGTATTATTCTGGTTATCCGCAATTGTGTAGGTTACATGACCAACAATTCCATCAGAACTATTAGAATTCCACCTAGAGGTTACTGGATCAGGTCCACTAATAGAACTCAAATCACCTGACTGGCCAGGAACTATTGATCCAGAAGTATATTGTATTGCACCACCAATAACAATATCATTAGTTCCATGTCCATTATGTGTAACTCCTCCACCAGCTCGAGTTCCAGTTGTAGGACCAGTTCCGGCACTTCCAACTACCTTTACTTGTTTAGTTAGTCCAGTATCCATCCCAAGTGGTGTCCCAAGTGGTGGCCATTGATTACCAGTGGTTCCTGAATAATCTTCGAATCCACCATGTGCCGGATTATATCCGTATACAATCGCATCATCCTCTCCTGTATGGTAAGATCCAGAATCATTTGTTTCGTAGGGTCCAAAATTTGTTTCAACTTTCCAAGGAGTGTCATAGGCAAATTTATTAGCTGAAAATGATGTGACATTTAATTCATCTCCAACACTTGCTTGAGCATCAGTAAAATTTCTTGATGTATCAGTATACTTGCTAAGTTCTGCAGTATTCAATGCTGAAAACGGGGTCGATGAACTACCAACTGACACGATAGTAGTTGCGTCACTATCCGCAACATCAAGTCCATAAAATGAAGTCCCGGCGGCTTTTAATGCAACTGTACCACCACCTCCGGATTTAGAGAATTGTTCATCAGTAAATGTCCAACCTGCTATCATTTGTTGTGTATCAGATAATTCAAAAATCTTAGTAGTACCATTATCAGCGTAACCTATCATACCAAATTTTCCTGAACCCAAACCACCAAATTCAATTCTTTTTTCAGTATTTTCATATACACTAATGTTTGATACAGTTGTAGTCGAACCAGCTATTCCTGCCTTTAATACTATACCATCATTTTCATCAGCACCTGCAGGTGTTCCACTTCTTAATCCATATATGTAACCATCTGCTAAAGTCCATCCACCAATAGCACCATCAGTTGCAGTAACCGTTCCTTGCATTGTAACATCACCAGCGGGTGCCAAGAAGAAATTGGAAGAACTTATTGAAAGAATTCCATTAGATCCACTTATATATGCTCCTGTATATTGTTCACTTCCCGATGTTCCAAGTAAAAACGCTGAAGAACTCATTACTAAAAGTCCTGCAGAACTATCAAATGATATTCCTACACCCTTTTCTCGTCCAACTCTAAAATCACCACCACCATCTGCGTAAAATCCAGTTCCTGCAGTTAGACTCATTGCACTTCCATCAGATCCCATTCCAATCACACCATTACTACCACCATCATCAGTTATGTATAGTTCACCTGCATCAAGTGTAAATAGTTCTGATTTTATTGTTAATGCGGCTCCATCTTTCTTAATAAAATTATCACCAGTTCCATATGCCAAGAAATCACCTGTTCCATCCATATAAACACCAGCACTTGTTCCAGCAACACTCGTGTTTGGTGAAGCTCCAAGTGCAATTTTACCATCATTTACTGAAGAATCAATAACTATTGTTGTTGCATCTAAACTAAATAGATTTGATTTCATTATAACGGCACTGGCCGCTTGGTTATATTGAATCTTATTACCAGTATGATTACCGGCTAAGAAATCACCTGAACCAGATAAGAATACTCCCGAACCACTTATTGATTTTGGAATGACTGTTCCCATTGCTATAGTTCCACCATATGAAGATGAAACTCTTAAATTATTGGTATTTAAATCAAATTCTTGTGATTCTATATTTACTGCTCCACCACTACCACTTATGAAATTCGTTGCATCTCCTAAGAAAAAATCAGACGAACTTACTATTACACCACTACCATTCCATTCAAGTCTGTGCCCATTTGCGTCTCCAGCTCTGAAATCCCCAGTTCCATCCATATAAATACCATCACCAGTATTAAGATCTGTTGCTGAACCTAATTTTATTTGTCCGTTACTACTATTAGAATCTAATATTACAGTACTACCAGGTGATTTTATTTCATCAGTATCTATTGTCCAACCAGCTATATTACCTTCACTCGAAGATATAACACCAGTCATACGAACATCACCAGTAGATTTTACAAAAAAGTTTGAAGAAGATATTTCTAAGTTTCCAAGTGAACCACTAACATATGCACTTCCAGTATTTCCCATCATAAACGCTGAAGAACTTAGATGAACATTAGATCCATCAAATTTTATATATCCACCAGTTTCTTTTCCTGCTTTAAATGATCCTGTACCATCAACATAAAATCCTGTTCCAGTATCCATTCTTATTGAATCTGCTGTTGCTCCTAATGCTATTTTAGAAGTTCCATCAAGATTACCCATTACAATGGTAGTTCCAGAGTTACCTATTGATGAGTTTCCACCCCAAATATCATTATCTGAAAAATAGAATCCAGCCATTCTCTGTTGAGTATCAGATGCTTCAAATATAACATTACTACCACCAGTATCGTATACTTTAAGACCATAAACACCAGAACTCAAGTATCCCATTTTTACTCTTGCATCATAATCTTCATATACAGTAATACCAGATTCACCAGCTTTTGAGTGCATTACAACACCAGAATTTGGTGATGATGTAGGTGTGGATACACCCGTCAATGCATATAAATAAACATCTGTTATAGCCCAACCACCGATAGTACCAGTTGAAGCATTTACATTTCCTGCCATAGTAACATCACCACTTGTAGCTACCGTAAAGTTTCCTGCACCTATATTTAAACTACCATCTTCTTTCAGGAAAAAGTTTGAAGAACTTATTTCTAAATTACCCTGTGAACCACTTACATATGCTCCTGTATGTGGTGCACTTCCCGATGTTCCCATTAAGAAAGTGGAAGCACTCATTATCAAATTAGAACCATCAAATGATATTCTTTCTCCCGAACCACTACCAAATAAGAACTGTCCACTTCCGCTTATCCAAGCACCATTACCACTTGTATGACTTGTTGGTGGAGTTGGTCCTAATGCTAATGCTCCACCATTTTCACTTATTAATTTAACTGTACCTGTAGAACTTGATATTTGATTTGAAGCAACTTTCCACCCTGCTGCAGTTAATACGTCATCTATATAAGTGAAGTTTTCACCAACAAAAAATACAGGATTAGAACTCGCACTTACAAAGAATAAACTACCAGATGGACTTTTACCATCATGAGTTGTTGCCCCAGTTCCCAGTGCTATCTTGGCTTGATTTCCATCAATAGATGCAACCGTTCCACTACTTAATTTTCCTGGACCCAGTTCCCAACCAGCCAATCTAGCTTTATTTGCCGTTATTAAAACTGATGCACTTGATTCACTTCCCGAAACCGTTCCACTTCCACTAAATACTGCAAATCCATAAGGTGTTTGGTCTGTACCATCATGTAATGGAAGTTTTCCAAGTACAACTTTTGGTTCTGCTTCATCCACACTACCAGTCCAAATAGTAAGTGATTGTGAAGTTGAACTTAACCTAACACTACCATCAACATTATCCGATACTATATTGCCTGGAGTTAAATCCCATCCAACAATTTCATTTCCGTCCATTCCAAGTTTGAATAATAAGTTACCAGAAGTGTCGTTTCCTAAAATACCAAATTTATTACTGGCTATCTGTCCCATTCTTACAATTGTACCATCAGCAGAATTATCAAATGATCCAGTATATACATCATATCTAAGATTTTCTGCATCTAAAATCAATCCACCATCTGAACCTGCTGCCCCTGAATTATGTTTATGGATTCTACTACCTGAAATTTCCCAACCTGCTATAATATTTCCACCTTCACCAAGTTCTACTAAAATATCATCATCCACAACACCAGTTCCATCATATATTTTTATTCCATACGTTGAACCTGGTGATGAAGTACCATCTACTTCACCAATATGAATCCTATCATTAGTACCATCGTTAACAGTAATTCTTTTCATATACGAATCTAACTTAATAGCATTATCCGAACTACTAATAGCTGTTTCACCAATTCCCCAAGTTCCTATATTACCAGTTTTTGCATTAATAGTTCCTTCTAAATAAGCCGAACCACTTGCGAAAAATCCATATCCACTCAAATCCCCAAATCTAGCAGAAGTAATACCACTCAATTTACCCATTCTGGTTTTGATATTTCCAGATGTATTAAATGTATCGTGATGTGTAACACCATCTACAACATCAATATATGGTGCATTAGAATCATCTGATGTTAAATAAATTGCACCTTGACGAGAACCTGATTCACTACCACTTATATTACCAATTCTTACATAATCCATTCCAGCTAAAGGTTCATCAGACCAATCACCTGTAGCAATTGATCCTGAAAGAGTGGCTGTTAATGAACCTGTACCGTTTGTATCAATATCTGTACTTAAAACAAATAAATCACTTTGGTATAAATCTCCTGTCGGTGACCATCTTTGTGCTCTAATGGAATCTGCATTTCTAAATCCATGACCAGCTCCACTTCCAGAAGAAAAGAATAAAGTATATGTTCTCTCTCCAACAGCACCAGCACCATAAGATGAAGATTCAATCTTTCCTGTATTAGAAACCCAAATAGAACCATTAGTTGCTCGAACTTGATGAATTAACATTTCATAAACACTCATTGTTCCACGAATGGTTAAATTATCAAATTCTGCAGAAGCTTTTCCTGATGCTGTTATTCCTTCATCTATTTTCCAACCACTTCCTGCAAATCCAGAATTAAATGTTGTTGAACTTGCCGCTTTACTATTTCCAAGAATTAAAGCAGTTCCATCCCATTGAAGATTACTATCTCCTTCAACACTATTGGCATCACTAAAAACAGCTACATAATTGTCTGCTCCTGTTGCATCAGTATCCAATAATGTAGTTCCCCAAACTCTTGCGTCAATTGCATCATATTTAAGAATATTTGAACCATCAAGAACAACAACATTATTGGAAGTACCAGCATCAATCCCAGTAAGAGTTACAGTATCCGTATTTGCATCACCTAATGTAGTATTTCCTGTTGAACTAAGTGTTGTAAATGCACCTGCGGCTGGAGTAGTTTGTCCAATTGGAGAACTATCAATGTTAGTAAGTCCATCAACAGTTCCACCATCGATATCGAAATTAGCTCCTTCTATTTCTGTAGAACCTGCGGTAAGTTTCCCAGTCAAACTGAAGGCTCCTATTTTAGTAACAGTTAAAGTATCTGTAGCGAAAGTAAAATCAGAATCATCTTGTAATTCACCACTTCCACCTGCAAAAACAACTCGACCACTTGTTAAATCACCTATTGCTGCAGTACCGGCGGATAAACTATCAATATTTGCAGTACCATCAATGTATAAATTATTCCATTCTAAATTAGACGCACCTAAATCTCCTCCTGCATCTGAAGAAGGAACTATATCTCCACTCGCAGTAATATCTCCTGTTATATTTAAATCATCAGCAAATGAAATTCCTCCTACATCTCCCCCAGTTGATGTAAAATTATCTGCATATATTGTACCACTCGAACTTATATTACCACTTGCAGTAATATGTCCTGTAACATTTAATCCCCCACTCATTTTCACTTGTTCTAATGAATCTGTAGTGTCTATTTCTAATATACCTGTCTTGCCCGACGCGTCAAATGAAAGTGCAGATGAATTATTATCTATTAAATCTATATCAGTAGCTGCTCCTGTTAATGTAATATCTCCCCCAGATAATGTTAAATCTGTAAATGTAGGGCTAGCTCCTGTATGAATATCTTGTGGTGTTGAAAGTGTTACATAACCATTCGCTCCTGTTACGGTTATCTGGTTACTGGATCCCGTTATCCACATACTTGCGTCTGTAGATATTAATTTCTCCGAACCATCACTTGCAACCAATCTTGTTGCTGTTAAATCATCTAATGTTAATGAATCAAAAGTTACATCTGCTGAAGTATCAATAGATTGTGGTAATGAAAGTGTTGCATATCCATTAGCTCCTGTTACTGTTATTTGATTGCTAGATCCTGTTATCCACATACTTGCGTCTGTAGATATTAATTTTTCTGAACCATCGGTTGCTATCAACCTGGTTGCTGTTAAATCATCTAATGTTAATGAATCAAAAGTTACATCTGCTGATGTATCTATAGATTGTGGAGTTGAAAGTGTTACATAACCATTGGCTCCTGTTACTGTTATTTGATTGCTGGATCCTGTTATCCACATACTTGCGTCTGTAGATATTAATTTCTCCGAACCATCACTTGCAACCAATCTTGTTGCAGTTAAGTCGTCTAATGTTAAAGAGTCAAAAGTTACATCTGCTGATGTATCTATAGATTGTGGTGTAGAAAGTGTTACATAACCATTCGCTCCTGTTACGGTTATCTGGTTACTGGATCCTGTTATCCACATACTTGCGTCTGTGGATATTAATTTTTCTGAACCATCACTTGCAACCAATCTTGTAGCGGTTAAATCACTTACAGTTACTCCAGTAAATGATGGTGAATCTCCAGTTTGTAATCCTAAATCAACTGCGGTTGCCGCGACTCCATTTGTGGTAAGTGCAACTTGACCCTGTGCCGAACTTGCTATTGAAGATCCAGATACAATTCCACTTCCAGTTATATATCCACCCCACGAACCACTAATATAAGTTTGAAGTGTAGAATCACTAAAATCAACTGCTAAAGTATGTTGAATTCCTTCACCACTTGTGGCTCCCGTTGAACTAATTCCTGTTCCACCAGTAATATTCTGAACATAATCAAAATTAATCATCCCAGTATCAAGGGAATTAGCTTGGATTGTCGCAACACCAGTACCTGCTATAACAATATCTCCACTAACTTTTGAAAATGCTGAAGCAGATACATATTGTGCTATTCTATCAACTGTTACCTTTCTATTAGTTCCACCTGCACCATCATCTATAATCATTAAATCACCAGTTGCAACGGCGGCTCCAATATCAGTCATACCATCAATATCTAATGCTAAATCTGATACAGCAGCAGAACCATTATAACTTGTCATTCCAATACCACCATTTGCACTAATAGATAATGATGCTAAGTTACTACCAAGTGATACTCCTGAAATGGTACTGGCTGCAAGTTTTGCTATTGGAATTTCAGCATCGTCTATATCAATAGTTGTAAAATCAGTTCTACCTTCTACTCTTCCAAACGAACCAGTTGAAGTTAATGAACCACTTATGTTTCCACTTGCGGTTACGTTTCCTGTTATATTTAAGTTTGCACTTCCACTTATATCACCGTGAAAATAAACAGTCTGGTCATCTTGTTCTATATGGAAATTAATATGGTCATTTCCATCAGCTACAGTACCATGTTTAAAAACCATTGAGTCTTGTGGAACAATCTGATCAGTTCTACCATCATTATATATAAGCCATCTTCTTGTACCATCACGGTGCCATTCCCATTTTTGTATACCACCTGAACCATCTGCACCAACTTGAATGACATTGGTAGACGCACTGGAAGATACATATAATCCTGAACCATATATATCGGATCCAGATATGACATTAAATACTGGGGAATCTCCAACTTGTAATCCCGTATCTACATCTGTTGTAACTCCATTTATAGTTGCCCTAACCGTACCTTGACTTGGACTACTAAATGCTGAAGCAGATACAAGTCCACTTCCCGTAATATATCCTTGCCACGAACCACTAACATCAAAACCCTCAGCTTCTTCTTCAGTTAATCTTGCAGCTAAACTTGAACTAACAGAAGTAAATGAACCACTAATTCCTACTGCGGTTAAACTTCTTATTAATGATGCATTAGAACCAAGTGAACCACTAATTCCTACTGCGGTTAAACTTCTTATTAATGATGCATTAGAACCTAATGAACCACTTATGTTAGACCGTGCTGTGGATCCAAATGTAGAATTCCAAATTCCATTTGTAAAAGTTCCAGTAGCCGCATCGTTTAACGTATCAAATGGTAATTGATGGGTATGGTTTCCTCTGGCATATTCATCAGTATTTCCAGCATTTGAATATATTTCAACATCACTTGGCTCGGCATCATAAGCCTGTAATTTAGGAGCAGCAAATCTACCATGAATTCCAGCCCCACCCATAGAAGCCTTACCTGTAACTGATTTTCCAAATGCCGCCCCACCATCTGTAGAACTTCTCATATCAAGTCCAGCAGCAGTCATTTTAAAATAAGAGTTTTCAGATTGGTATAATAAAAATCCGTCTTGTGAAAGTTGAATTCTTGGTTGATCCTGAACTAATCTAAAATTATCAAAAGTTAATTCTGTATATGGATATTTGGCACTTGCAGGTGGTGTATTTGATTTACTCTCTGTTACTTTTGCTGGAATTTTACCAGTTTGTTTTAAAAGTTTATACAAGGGATCAAGTTTCAATTCTTCATATAAATCTTCTTCAGCTGCAAATGAAATATCTGAATTAATAGATCCTGAAACAACTATTCTTAATTTATGAGTAGAAGCTGGAAGTTGATTTGCAGCCTTAATTGAAGTATATCTTTGAGACAAATCAAATTTTCCGAATCCATCTGATCCAGAATCTACAGGAATAAAAGTTTTCCATGTAGAATCACTTGTATCCCAATAATCAACCTTATATTTCTGTGGTTCTAATCCTCTATCATATCCTGCACCACCTAATGAATGTGACATTTTTCCAACAAATGCAAATGAAACTACATTACCAGCAACCCATGTCTGACTTGCTTGAGTGCTCGCACTAACTATTTGACTTAATTCGTAATTATTTTCGTGGAGTCCTGCTGCATTTGCTGTTGCATAAGATGTAGAAACTGCTGCGGTACTCTGACTAAGTGACATACTTGGAGCCATAAACCCAGGTCTGACAACATCAAAGGTGTAATCTCCAACAAGTGCTGCATTAAATTTTTCAAATCCCGAACCACTTCTCATTGTAATAGAATGAGAAACAGGGCCTGATGAACTGAATGACCAACTTGCAATCGTTAATGGTGAAGTGGAAGTTCCTACATGATAACCTCCAGTATCTTGTCCTGATTGAGTTACTTCAAAACTATCATTTTGAGCTTCGTCTGTAGCTGCACCAATTTCATATAATCCTCCAGAAACTATTGTAACAATATCACTACCATACTTGTCTTTAATATAGAGTCCAGGTCCTCCAATTCCAGTTGAATCTTGTACCCCACCTGCCTGTAATCTTATATCATCTTTTGAAAGAGAAGCAGAATTAATAGTCCACCCACCAATAGTTCCTTCAGAAGAAGAAATTATACCTGTTAATTGGATATTGCTCGCTGTTACATTTCCTTTACTATCTACTTTAAATAATGATGATGATATAACTGGTTGACTACCAGTTGCTGTAGCATCTAATTTAAATAAATCTGAATATTTTAAAACACCACTTTCAATATTCCATTGTCCAACATAACCAGCACTAGCACTTATTACTCCATCTAAATAAACATTATCAGAATATAATCCAAAACCAGGTGAAGATGGTACTGCACCGACTCCTGCAACTCCAGATAAATCACCAAGTCTTGCCTTCAATGAAATATCATAAATATTACTACCAGTTCTTTCTACTATATCAATATATGGTGTCGTTGTATCATTTGGATTTGCATTTAACCTTATAAAACCAGTATTAAGTTTACCCGTTGAAACTATTACTTGACTTCCACTATATGTTTGAGCTGCAGAAGGTGTATCTCCCAAAGACCCAGAATCACCAGATACTCCAGAACCATATCCTCTTGTTACATAAATCTGTCCACTATAATCTGTATCACTACTTGCATTATTTCGAGAAGCACTATTGACATAAATATATTCTGTAGCAAATCCAGATGTACTAACCTTTTTAGCAGAAAGTATTTCACCATCTACAAACCCCGTTACATTCACAACCGACATTGTAGTATCACTTGCTTTATAATAATTTTGAGGATGATATATTGAAGAAGTTAAGGTTGTAGAGTTGGCAATGTATAATTGTCCACCAACCGCACTTACACTTTCTTTTTCAAATACGGCGGTTGCAAGTGTTCCACGAATTTTTGCATTTTCTACTTCAAGAAATCCACCCGAAACGGCTGATAAAATAAAACCACTACCGGCAACATTACTCGCATATCCACTTGATTTAACACTACCATCCTTATCGATAATCATATTACCGCCAGTTAATGTTGTTGAACCAAGAGTCCAACCAGCTATCGTTCCAGATTCAGCCTTTAATACACCAGCATTAGTAACACTAAATGGGGCATCTCCAAATGTTGAATCTCCCATTTGGATTCCCGTACCAGGTATCAATGCAATATAATCAGCATCAGTTCCAGCACTAAATTTATCTGAAGCTAATGTCCAACCGGCAATTTTACCACCCGTGAATAAAACATTTGAACCAGTAATTTGACCACTATGTTTTACATTAAACTCATTAGAACTTCCTGCCGTGAAAGCGTATGTTTGTCCTGTAGGATGAACACCAATTCCAGTTGAAGTTATTCCAGAAGTTGCTATTGTAAATCCGGCAATATTTCCACCAGTAAATAATACTTGTGAACCACTCACATCACCACTTGGTCTTACTTGAAAATTAGAAGATGATATAAAATATGAACCATCTCCATCTATAAAAAATGAAGTTCCTTGTTGTAATTTAGTACCACTTATATCAAATCCTGCAATTTTACCACCAGTAAAATTAACTTGTGAACCTGTTATATGTCCACTTGATTTTAATATTAAATTATCATTTGTAGAATTTATTTGTGTTGATGATAATTCAAATCCACCGACAGTACCACCCGTAAACAATACTTGTGAACCAGTTATATTACCACCAGCAGAAACTTTAAATCTACTTGATGATATAAATGATACTGGATCTGATGTATTTGCTGAAGATGATATTACCCAATATGGTGAATATGCTAATGATGTATCTCCTATATCTGCTCCACCAATTTGTCCAGTAGAAGCTGTTATCTGTCCTTCAAAAACTGCTCCACTCGCAACCAATACTCCATCACTATCTACTGCAAAATTAGGACCAAACTTAACAAAATAATTTGTAGTATTGCCTTGGTCTGCAGGTGTAAAGTCAATATAATATTCATCTCTTTGAATATCAAATGTTGCCGAACTATCAGTATCAGGTCCCTTATCGGACATATATAATGCTGCACCATCCGCATCTAATGTTGCATTTGAACCCGATAATAAATTTCCAATTATTTTCCATCCAGCAATAGAACCAGATTTAAATGTTGCAAGACCATCTGATGTTATAGATGACGATGCATTTGCATCAGTTGATGCTGCACCACCTATACTTGCAGGTGTTCTAATAGCATTTGCGGTAATATCACCTTGGACAGTTAGTGTATCATCTAAGAATTGTAGATATTGACCAGCTCCCTTATCACCTATCAATACTCCAGATCCTGTCATTTGACCACTACTTCTCAATAATAATCCACTTGCAGATATCTGAGAATCATTCACATGAAAACCACCAATAGAAGCAGACCTAAATGCGGCGTAACCTACAGACGATATAGAAGCTGATGCATTTAATTCTGTTGATGGAGATCCACCAATAGTTGCTGGTGTTCTTATACTATTTGCTGTAATATCACCTTGTACTGTAAGAGTCGAACCGACATATTGTAAATACTGACCTAATGACTTATTACCAAGTAAAATAGCACTTGCAGTTACATTACCTTCTGGAGTTAAATGAAAATCTGAAGAACTTATTTCCACACTTCCGAGTGCACCACTTACAAATTGTAAATTTTCGTTACCAACAAAAAATGCGTCCGCTCTAATATCAAGTTCACTCGGATTAGTTCTGTATCTTAAATAACTCGAAGAACTACCAAATAATTCTAATCCAACTCCATCATATTCATCTGTTATATCAGATAGGGCCGATCCACTCCATAACATAAACCCTGGACCGCCCGTTTCTGCAGATGCACTTGTAAATCCAAGATAACCAATAGACCGAATAAATCCAGAAGTAACTCCGGCCATTTCTATACCACCACCAATAGAACTACCAATATACATAGAACCACTTAATATATTATCTGCCCCACCTATTGAAGTATTTTCTCCCTCAAAATTAAAGAAATCACTAAATATAACCGTGTCTGCTATATTATTATTTACATCATAAAATTCTGCCAAAAATCTTACTTGGTCGGGTCGTGAATATAATGGTGGCATCGGAGCAACAACTCTAACATATTCAGGATTAAACGCAGTATCAGTTGCTGCCTTTAATGAAATATCAGATACATACCATTCACCAGATGGAACTTTAAACTGAACTTTACCAGTTCCAGTATTATCCGCTATAAAACTACCCTCTATTACCCCAAAATTATATTCATCTGTTTCGGATGGGAAACTTGGAACACTTAATTTTATAACTCCCCAATGTGATGCCTCGGTAGTATCTTTATTAAACGCATCTCCTGTTACATATATTTGAAATTCACCATTATTTCCTACATTCCCATCAATATCCTTTTTAGGTTTCTTTTTACCATATAATTTTGCTTTAAAAGAATATAAATGTCCTGCCTTAAAATTAAGATTCTTTTTTAAATCAACTCTTAATTCATGTCCGTATTCTAAATTAGAACCAGAAATTTTCATTGAATCTACAACATTAACAGAATCATAAGTTAAAGTACCAGAACCACCATTACCATCATCACCCTGATACATTTCCCAATATTGGTCTAATCTTGTTTGACCAATAAAATATCCCATATTACCAAATAATGTAGCATCATTATCGTCAAAGAAAATTTCAGAACTCTCAATCGGAGAATCATATATTAACTCAAAATCACCAAGACTACCTTCTGCTTTAGAATATATTTTAACCTTATGAACATCCCCAGAAAAAGTTCTTAAACTTGATAATTGTATATCTGCAAAAGAGAAATAATTATAAGAAGATGTCGTTGGTAAATTTATTGCCTTATAACTTGCTGAAATAACTTGACTTGCCAATGGTGCAGGTACAAGAGTAGATGGTGTAGTTCGTGTATCGTTTATATAAAAAACATCTGACGGTATAAAACTGGTAGAATTTTTAACTCTCTTTATAGAAGAAGTATAAACCGTAGGAGCTGAATGATAAGTTTCTAATGTAAATTTTGAAGTATCTACTTGTGGACTATTAATCCAAAAAGTATTTCCCACATATGAACTACTTACTGGTATTCCACCATCAACAGTTATAATATAATCATCTGGTACGGGAGAATTCGTCTGTTGTAACTTTCCTTGTGATACAATATGTCCTTTTCTACCAGTAAGTTTATTTATCGGTTTATTTTCTTCTATTGCGGCAAGACTGGCCTTGTTTGCAAAATCTAACTGTGGATAACTCGCATTTGTTATATTACCTTGTGCATCTGTATTAATTGTAGGTTCAATTGGATTTAATCCTTGTCTCGGTTCACCTGAGCCCGTCAAATAAACAGAACTGGTAGCTATTGTAGGAACATTTAAATATCCTCTAAATATTTCAGAAACACTAATCTTTGGTTGTTTGTAAAAAAATATAGGTTGAGTGTTAACTCCAGCAGCATTTATCGTAATGTTCTTTTTCCATCTGACATTATAAACACCTTGCCATTCTGGTGGAATATCTACTTCAGTTGGATTTAATTCTCCTACAACATATAAAGTAGAAGGTCCGGGTTCAACATCTGCATAAATTTCAATAGAAACTCTTCGTAAATCTCCTTCCAAATGTCCAAAGACTGCTTCTGTATAAATAACTTCTTTAGTTAAATCATGTATTAACTCAAATTTAAGTTCAACTCCAGGTTTTAGATAAGTTGAACCACCTATAAGAAAACTACTTTTACCTTGTGTAAGTACTGTTGGGCACTCCAAGACTCTAAAATACTGTGAATCAAAGGCAGTATCTTCTATGAAAATATCTAAATCTCTTAATCCTATATATGGATTCTTACGTTTTACTATACTCAAAAGTGAATTCTCCAGAATAGATTTATTCATTAATAAATATCATATTCGGGAATTCTTACTATTTATTGTAGGTATAAAATAAGGATAATATCGGTATGAAGAAGAAATATTCGTTCACAATAGAAGATAGACTGATGGATTGGTTTAGGCTCTATGTTAGGGAAGAAAGCACAACTATGAGTGGTGTACTTAATCAACATATTTTAAGTTTGAAAAGAGAACGAGAAGGACGTCCCGCTCCAAAGAATGTGTTACATTCTAACTAAATTTAGATGGTAAAGTAATATTACTAAAGCCCTTTTCTTTAGTAATTTCAAGAAGTGAATCAACTGTATCTCTCATGGATTCAATATGAGATACTATAAATGCGAATTGAAATTGTGATTTCAAATATTGAAATAACATATAAACAGAATTAAGGTTATCTGAATCCATATTACCAAACCCCTCATCAATAGCTAAGAAATTAGCACGTGGTAAATTACAAACATTAATTAAACCAACTCTCATTGCAAGAGAAGATATAAATCGTTCCATACCACTACTCAATTCAAGAGGCCATACATTATCTTCATCGTAAGCAAGATAAGTATTGATATTCTTACCATCCATTTCTAATACAATACCAAAATCTACCATTTGTGCAAGAATATCGTTTACTTCACCCTCAATAGTAGGAAGTGCTTTTTCTATAAGTTCATATGGTACACCATCTCGTTTAACGGCATCCATATAATATTCATATGCCTCATATTTAGTTTCTAAATTTTCTACTTTATTCATGGTTTCCATAATAGTTTTCTTCTTGGTTTGATTAATTTGTATTTCACCATGTATAGTTTGTATCTTCTTATCTATTGTTTCAACTTGGTAATCTAAATCATCTACAGAATTTTTAAGATTATCAATTTCTTCTTCTACTTGTTTATTATAAACAATATCATTTTTACTTTCATGATACTTTTCTATTTTTTCTTCTGTGAGTGTAATCTGATGAAGTGTATTTTTCTTTCTTTCTTTTAATAAAACTTCTTCTGATTCTAATTTATTTTGATTTATATCAATATTTTTTAATGCTTCCATTGACCGATCAAAATCAACTTTAGTATCTCGAATATTTCCCATGTCCTCAATTTGTAAATCAAGATAATCTAAATTAGAAATTATTTCACCTGATATCTTTTTATCTTCGTCTAATTTTTCATGTGTTGCTATTGCATCTAATGTAAATGGGTTACTCATACAAAAATCACAATCTTCATCCCATTCCAAATTACCAAGTGTTTTTATTTTATCTAACTTATTACGAACATCAATTTTAAGTTTATCAATTTCAATTCTTAATTCTTTTTTATCATCTTCTAAAGTTATTAAATCAAGATATTTTTTATTAACATCTTTATCAACATAATCTTTAATTCTATGTTTTAACTCAACAATTTTAGATTTATTTTCTTCTTTGGTTGCTTCTACTGAACCTAATCGTATATCCATTGATTCAAGTAAATCTTCATAATCTATTTTATCTTTACTTAATTTTTCAATATCAACAATAGATTCATCTACTGGTCGTAATTTTTTAGTTAAATTTAATGTCTGGTCTGTAAGTTCTCTCTTTCTCGTTGTCAATGTTCTCTTTCTACTTCTTAAATCTTTCTGAACTACTTTATATTGAGTATCATTTTTTTCTATCTCTGATAAATCTACATCGTAATCTGTTTTTCTGAAATCTTTTAATATGGCAGATATATCAGATATTTCTTCGTGTGCTAATGTATAAAGTTGGTCAAAGATTCCCATTCCCATAAACTGAGCTAACAAATCTTTTCTTTCTTTTTGTGTTTTGTCTATGAATACCGTAGAATTGTTTTGTAGAGACAGTGCTGTTAAAACAAAGTCCTCATAAGAACCAATCACTCTACGAATATTTGCATTTGTCGTTCTTCGTTGGTCACCATTCAAGGAAACTCTGTCATCACTATCATCAATCATCCAAAAATCTACATCAACCTTTACATGACCATTCTTTAATCTTTTACCTTTTCTCTCAATATAATATTCCGTTTCGTTTATCTCAAACCCTACCTTACAATGAAAAGAACCTTTCTTATTATTCAATATTCTTTCTGCCTTATATGTTCGAGCTGATGTATCAAATAAAGCAAATGAAAGAGAATCTAATAATGCTGACTTACCACTTGCATTCGGTGCAAATAATCCAATTATTCCATTCAATTGTGTGAAATCTACTACATTATCTTCACCATAAGAAAACATATTTGACCATTCAAACTTCTTTAACTTCCAAAATACATTCCGAGAAATTTCTTCTACTGGTAATTGATTATTTAATTCTTCATTTACATCTTTTATCTTTAATAAAATCTCATCTTCTACAAGACTATGATTTCGTTTTAAATAATCTTCTATTAAATCATATTGATAATCGGGGTTAGTCATATCTCCCACATCTACCATCTGACCATCACGAACTCTCTCTGTTAATCTATCCGTTCTATTTACTACTATCTCTTTAATACCATATACTGTCTGTATTTTGGTCAGCGCTCTCTTTAGCTGTACTGAGTCGGTATTGGATACCCTTACTCTTAACCTGGCTTTTTGTGGCATATCATCCACGTCAGGAACTACACCATTATCAACATCTAATGTATAATATCCAAAATCATTATGAACAGGGATATAAGTAGATTTTCGTTTTGGAACATCCCACAATAAATAGCCGTGGTCTAATCCTTCTCCGTGATTCTGTTGAACTAATGAACCACAATAAGAAATGGTTTCTTTCTTATTCAGGTGTTGTCGTTTGTGTATATCACCCAATAATGCTAAATCATAACCTCTAAACTTGGCAATCTTTACTTTTGATGGTAATCTAAATCCTAAATCAGTTTTTGATTGGTCTACCGTT
>Ga0080013_1001866_pt1 | contig 26506 bp, 31 predicted proteins | sample ETNvirenome_6_85_FD_69236 | JGI IMG/M metagenome (GOLD analysis project Ga0080013, IMG submission 69236) | Marine viral communities from the Pacific Ocean - ETNP_6_85 (SPADES assembly) (version 2) | ecosystem: Environmental > Aquatic > Marine > Oceanic | place: Pacific Ocean | collected 2013-06-19
CATGACCCTGCAAGAAGAAGCCCGAAGGTACGCCAGAGAGCTTTATTCAAGGGCGTGGCCCGACAAACCCGAGACAGAGAAGTGCCTCAACGCCTGTGCAGATAAAATCGATGACCTTGAGCGGCAGAAGCACAACCACAACCACACGGTAGAAAAGCTGCGTGATGAAATCCGCAGCCTGAAGGAGAAAACCCATGAGTAATTGGCTGTGCATCTACGACGACCCGCCCCCAAGGAGCAAAGAGATCCTGTTGTACGCCGACCACGGTGCAAACAGGGGCACCTACTGGATGGGGGAATACACCCACGGTCGCTACGACGACGTGTACGACTTCAGGGCTGTAGGTGTAGGGACCGTCACCGACATCACCCACTGGATGCCTTTGCCGCCACCACCACCAAAGGTTGAAGACATAGAGCCAGAGCTTGAGTGGAAAGGTCAGACCCTTAGCCCGCCCCTCCACCTGTCCATGAACAGGTCTGTAGGTTGTAGCCCGGTTGAGTTTTGCGACCCCGATGACTACAACCCCTTCGAGAATCCTGAGACAATGAGGGAAGTAGCACGCATGTACGCCGTGGGCCTACTCCCGCTGGGGGGTAGGACACAGCCTGACATAGCAGCCGAAAAAGACGAAGTGAATGAAAATAAGGACTTGCAAAATACTACTGAATAAATGTCTAGTATTTCTCGTACCACCCCCTTATACTACTGGCCGGATGATCAGTGATGACGAAAAAGCCGACATCATCTGCACCTTCAAAAGCGGGGACTCCCTGAACGCTATTGCCAAACGACTACACCGTGGCCGACCTCTTATTCGCCGTGTCTTGCGAGAGGCAGGGCTGGATACGTCCACCAACTACATCAAGGCGAAGCGAAGACGACGCAAGCGGGCACTGGAGATTATCTGCCGGTGGCAGGGTGGTGAAACCCAAGCCGCCCTTGCAGCCGAGTACGGCACCACGCAGCCCGCCATCAGCTTCACTATTAGGGATTACATGGACACCTACAGAGAGGCGTTCGATGCACTATAACCCCTGCACCCGCAACATCATCCTTGATGACCATGACCTGACCGAGGGGAAAGTCCAGCAGGGGTGGGATTTGGCCGTTGCAGATGGGGTTGCCATCACCACACACAGGATTCGCAACACAGACCAGCCGGTGAAGGCGATACCGAGGGACAGGGCAGAGGCATACCTGCCCGGTCACCTTGTTACCCTTGTGGTACGACTGGCAGAGCAAGAGATAGCCGGGGACACCGACCAGTCGTGGGCTGGATGGCACCCTGAAATCAACGACGAGGTGGAAGAATGGTGATTGACCTGAAAACAGCAGACGGACAGCTTGATATGCTATGCCGGGTTATTGGAGTGGTGACCCTGCCACGCCAGCAACTCAACCGGGTACTCCAGTGCCGCATGGCATGGCGACCCGTCAAGGGTCTGCCACCCACCTACAGGCGTGCATTAGAAAAACTTGCAAGCTACCTGCCCCAAGACACCGAGCCTGATGTTCAGGTGAAGAAGCGGGGGCCGGGGCGACCGAAGAAGGTCAAGACAGGAGAAGACAATGGCAAAGCGTAAGAAATTGGCACCTGTGAACTGGACCGTACAGCCGGGGGCGAAACCGCTACCCGAGCCGACCACCGCAGAGGCACCCCCGTTCAACTTCACCGGCATCCCGCCCGGTGATGTCATGGAGTCGTTTCTCAGCGACATCTTGACCAACACGCAGGCGTCCTTGGACGTAGCCCATGAGGGCACCAGCAAGTTGAGCCAAGAAGAAGCGGTCAAAGTTGCAGCGGTGCTTGCCACCGTCGAGTGCAACCAAATCCTTGCCCACCTTCAAGGCCACAGCCGCAAGACCCTGCGTGTCCGTCACCGTGCGTTGCTGTCTGTCTTTGAGGCAGGTGTTGAACGCATGACCGCAGCGGTCAGCTTATACGAGGAGGATAAGTGCGAGAGGCGGGCTGTTGGGGTCGCTAAGGCCACCATCTCTTTCTTGACCGCCGCCCACAAGGTCTTCTCCGACAAGACCAAGAAGAAGCAGCGTGACCGTATTTTGATCGAATACTTGGGCAACTAGATGGCACGACCAGATGACTACCCCCCACCCCAAGAATCCCGGTCCAGCTACGTTGCGGTCAGGGATAAGACGGGGGAGATCGTCTGGTCGAAGATGCGGTTTCAACAGCCCATCCCTTGCTACCTACACCCCGAGTGGGCCGCACCAGAGACAGCGGCTTGTCTGCACCAAAGCTGTCTTGGGGGTGCCCTACAGCCCCACATTCGGGGCCTGATTGGTCAACGTGTCCGCATCCTACGAGCGGGCTACAAGCTCAAGGGCATGGGCGACAAGGAGATACTGGAAGACATCGCTCTGGAAATGTTGGCCCGCTACAAGAAGATAGATGTCCCGGTCAACTACACCGTAGGCAGCTTCCTATCAGCCATTGAAAGGGCTGGAGTCAACCACTGGGGTTGGGCCTGTTGGGAGCCTGATTGGGAAAGAGGTGCGGGCAAGTCCGCCCTTGAAGATAGCATCGAGGACGTACAAATAAAGCTGGACCAACTACAGGCAGACACCTTCAGCAGGATGACCGACCCTATGACCCACAACCCTGAACAGGCCCTCCGCAACCTCCAGCTTGCCGCACAGGCAACAAAAATACCTCAAGCGGTGTTGGGCCACTTGTTGGGTGAAATAACCACGGCTGACCTTGTACGCCTTGGTATCAGCAGCCGGTCTGTCTCCGCATGGACCTCGCACCTCCGCAAGGCGTATTTGGAGGGTGCCTATGCCCACTAAGAAAAGACGACCATCACGCCGCCGCACACCCCGCAACCTTGCCGATGCTTTGCTACGTCTACCCACAGGCACCATCAACCACGACGAGTTGACCGAGTTGACCCTCAGCCTGTTGTCGGACCTACATGAACCATCCCTTGCAGCCGTCCCAGCCGCCATCACTTCAAAGGTGCGGTCACTGGAGATTCTGCTCAAGACCCTTCAGGACAAGAGGGAGTCCGAGAAGGACGACGCCGATGGGTCAACACCGCTGGTGGAGATTCTGAAGGGGCTGGCGAATAAGTGACGGTCGTATTACTGCGTAATAAACGAGGCACGGTGACCAAGAAAAAGCCACCACGGAAGCCCCGGAAAAAGAAACCCCCTCATAAAAAGAGGGCGGGCAAGAATACTTTTGACCCCGGTGAGATTATTCAGGGCATTATTGCAGACCCCTTGAAGATTTCTCACCTGACCAAGATTTTAGACCGGCAAGGTGACCTTGTTACCTTTGAGCCGACACCCGCCCAAGCAAAGTCCACCACCAACGTGTTGACTAATAAGTGGTGCATGTTTTTGAAGGCTCGCCAGTTGGGCAGCACCACCATCCTTGTCTTTATCCTGCTGGTGCAGGCCATGCTACGCCCCGGATACCGGGTGTTGGTGGTAGCCCAGACATGGCGTACAGCCCTGAAGTTGGCTGCCATGATTCACAGGTTCGCTGAACACTTCCCCGGTGCCCTGTGCCCGCCCTACAAGAAGAACCAGTTGGGCATCGTCTTCACCCACGGTGGCAGCATTGAGGTCCAGACCGCTGCTACAGCTTCAAGCCGTGGCCTCACCTACAACGCCATCCTTGCCAGTGAGGTAGCCTTCTGGCAGCACCCCGAACAATCAGCCCGAGCCTTATTCCAAGCCCTGTCTGGCAACGACACCATCATGATTCTTGAGTCCACCGCCGATGGGGTGAACGGCTACCACAAGCTCTGGACTTCAGACGAGCATGGGCTGACAAAGCACTTCTTGTCGTGGCTGGATGAACCAACCTACGTCCGCTACGAGCCTTACCCTGTGCCGTCCGCCCTTCAGGAGTACGCCGACAAACATAATTTACCTGATGAAAGGTTGTGGTGGGCAGCACATCACCTTGCTACCAAGTGCTTGGGTAGCATGGCGACCTTCTTGCAAGAATGTGCCATCGACCCGGTGACCTGTTTCCTACGCAGCGGTGACGCCTTCTTTGAGCCACAGACCGAGTGGGAGCACGCCCAATTCTATTCGGGCCTCAAGACGCACTACAAGCCTGAGAAGAATCACATCTACGCCATCGGTGTAGACAGTGCATCGGGCAGCAACAGCCCCGAGGCCGATTATTCTGCCGCCGTAGTCCTTGACGTAACCAAGCCCGCAGAGCCTGTCATTGCCGCTGTGTTGGTCGCAAAGGAGACACCCGACGCATGGGGTCAAAGCGTCAAACAACTGGCCCTACGTTACAAGGCAGCCAACAACACGGTCATCAGCAACATCGAACGTACAGGTGGGTGGGGTGTCCCTGCCATCAACGCTGTCCGCAAGGCGAAGCTCCGGGTATTCCAGCAGCGTAAGCCCAACACCAAGACCCACACGACCTACAACCCCAACTACGGGTGGGACACCAATAAAGAGACAAGGGCCGAGATGATGTCCACCTTGCAGGCAGCGGTGAACAATAAAAGGGTCAAGCTCAACGACGAGCGGTTGCAGTATCAAGCAGCACGGTTCATCTACCTCAACGGTCGCCCTGACCACCCCGAGGGTGAACATGATGACTGCCTTGTAGCCCTTGCCCTTGCCTTGATGGTCATTGCACCCGCCCAACGGGCCGATACCAGCAAGAAGATTCCCTACCCCACCAGCCATCAAGAGCGGGTCCACTTGGAGTTCAAGCTCAAGATGCCCCTTGAGGAGATGAAGGAGCGGGGTCTGTTCGGCAACAACCATGAGCCATCCTACGTTGGGTGGGGCGACCAAGGGGTGGGTTGGTGATGAAACTTGAACTTGGTGACATCGTTTTCAGGCAGGCAGAAAACGGGTGGGTGATTATCCACGTTGGCGAAGATGACCTTGGCGGCACCGTCTACAGCAGGCAGGTAGCCGAAGGTGATGATGTCTGTGATTCCTTGGCGTCTGCGGTCAACGGGGCTTTTGATGCTCACCGGGCGACCAAATACAACAAGGGCATGTTCGCACTGGTGGGTAGCCGTGAGCTTTTCTACCACCTGTCTGAGAAGTACGGCCCAGACGTGCAATCGATTGCACGCCACAACCCCCATAACAAAGAGTAGCAGCCGGTCCTGCGTAAAAAAGACCAAGGTGAACCGATGGACGTAGTTATCCCCGAAAAAGTGCTGTCTGCCCTCGCTGCGAGCGACCCGGTAGACGAAGCTGAAGACCTCACCCTCAACGTAGAGGGGACCGATTCCGGCGAGGACGGTCAAGCTGCTGCGGGGCAGCCGGAGGACAAGGATGACACCGAAGCGGAACCTGCTGATGAAGATAATCCTGCCGTGCCTTACAGCCGGTTCAGTGAAGTCATCGCAGCGAAAAATGCCGCCAAAGCGGAAGCCCAAGCCCTGAAGCGAGAGCTTGACGAGCTACGGGCAGGTGATTTCAGCGACCCCGATTCCGAGGTTGATGACATCACCGACCACTCCGTTGAGGCCCGCCTCCACCGTATCGAGCTTGCAGCCGCAGGCAAGGTGCTGGATGCGGAAGTGGCAGCAGCCCTTACAGCCCACCCGGATGTCCCGGAGTCGGTGCTGTATAAGGCTGTCTCTGATGACCCTGAAATGGATGTGCTGGTGGTGGCGAAAGCCTACTCCGAACACATACGGGGCATCAAGCAGGCCGCAGTAGATGACTACAAGGCGACCTTGCAGGCTGAACCCAAAGTCCCGCCCAAGCTCAAGACCTCCGGGTCAGCAGGCAAGACCAAGGTGAAGCCCCGAACCCTAGCTGAGGCCCACAAAGCAATGCGGGCCGCAGTACGAACCGCAGAGTGGTAGGCCCACCCTGCAAAGGTAAATCAAAATGGTAGCCATTCTTACCAACCTCGCCGGTATTCTGAAGGAATACTACGTTGGTCCAGTCCGTGACCAGATCAACCAAGAGGCCAACGTCCGTGCATTGATGAAGTCCACCACCGTGTCGTGGAATGGACAGTCCTGCGTCATCAGCCTGCACATCGCCCGCAACACGTCAGTAGGTGCCGTCGCTGAGATGGACAACCTCCCCGGCACTGGTGCTATCAGCAACCAGACCTTCGGCAAGCTCACCATCCACGCCAAGTTCGTCTATGGCCGTGCCCAGATTACTGGACCGGCGATGGCGTCCGCAAAGACCTCCAAGGGTGCCTTTGAGACGTGGATGGCGGCTGAGATGGACCGTCTGGCCGAAGATGTCGCCAACCTCGAAAACCAGCTTGCCGTTCACGGTGGGTCGGTCTTGGGCTTTGTGTGGGAGAAGCAGAACGCCGCAGCGTTTGAGTACGCTGGCCGTACCTCCACGGTCGAGGTGCCCTTCACCTTGGGTGCTGCTGCAACCACAGCGGGCCTTTTCCGCTTGGACAACTACACCGCAGTCGGTGTAGCGACACGGGTTAACACCATCACCAACAGCAGCATCACGTTCAACGCCAACATCAACACCGTCCCGGTCCCCGCTGGGGTTGTGATGGCTGTGGTCATGGACGCACCCTCCACCATCATCGGTGGTGTCGCTGGCAACTGGGCGGACGAGCCCAACGGTATTACCTCCAACCTCGCAGCCGTCACCCTGTACGGTCAGAGCAAGGCGGCTACCGCACAGCTTCGGTCCAACTTCCTGTTGATCGACCCGGTGAACGACATCTACGCCGCACTCGACCTGAAGCGTATTCAGGCTGCGTTCGACACGGTGTCCGAGCAGGGTGCCGAGCCTGACTGCATCCTCACCCACCCGGCCATGCGGGCTGAATACACCGACCTGTTGGTGGGCACCAATGCCGCCAACCTGATGGTGGACTCCGGCAGCAAGGCGAAGGCTGGTGACGCTGGTTTCGCTGGTGGCCTCGGCTACAACGGCAAGCCCATCCTGATCAGCCGCCACGCTCACCGGGGCACCTTCTTCTTGCTGGTCAAGAAGCACTGGGCCACCTACGAGCTTGACGCTGGTAGCTGGATGGATGACGACGGCAGCATCTTGAGCCGTGTTGCCAACACCGACAGCTACGAAGCGACGTGGCGTCACTACTACGAGACGGCCTGCGACCGCTACAACGTCCAGTGCGTCTTGACGGGCATCGACTTCTAGTTGACCGCCTGAGCGAACGGCAGCCCCGCCCCCTGATGGAGACTGACGGGGGCGGGGCCAAGCCATAAGAGGGACACAATGCCATCAGCCGTTGAAAACTACGCCAACCGAAGAATCGCTGCGGAGTCCCGGCTGTCAGGCGTCCTGTCCGACGAAGAACGAGAATGGAGTACCTACCGGCACAAGGCTGGTGAGTACGGCAAGAAGAAGAAAGCGGGCACCCTGATTGGCACAGCCATCGGGGCCTACTACGGCAACCCAGCCCTTGGTGCAAAAATCGGTGGGGCAGCCGTCGATACCGTCCACTCCAAGCCCGCCAAGCCCAAGTCAAAGGGCGGCAAGGGTGGTGACACCCAAGAGAAAGACTGGACCGGCAACTTCGTGAAGGCCCTTCAGCTTTGGCAGGCCTCCCAAGACAAAGAAGGTGATACCGACACCGACGAACCCACCGGGGACTTCACCGACAGGGATGACCCCCGGCTTGCACCTGACAACTACGACTACGAAGCCGATGAATACGACGTGGACGGCATGAGCATCGCCAACTTGATTCGGTCTGCCTACCAATCGCAGGGGTCAGCATAATGAAGGTGGGCTACTAACAGAGTGCCGCCAAGGCGGACGGAGGTTTTGATGACTGTTTCTTCTATCCAGCGAGGGGTCTACACCCGAGTTGACGCCAGCAACATCGAGTCTAATCAGGGCACATACTTTGAGGCCGTTATGGCCCCATCCTTCCAGATCCAGATGGACATGCCCCAAGTGGGCGGCACGGTGACTCTGGAAACGAACAAGTCCTTCTTCAGTGTTGTGGGCATCTCCGGCTTCAAGATTGGCAACGGCGGGGCCGGTGACTCCTTGGTGTTGAACCGCCTGCGTGGCATTGTGACGGCCCCTATCTGCTCCTTCGATGTGGCTGTCGCCTCATCCGGAGAAGTGCTGATGCCCGCCTCGGATGTTGATACGACCGTGACCGACTTCCAACCCGGTGATTCGTTCACGCTGGTTGGTGTTGCGGGTGCGGGCGTCCCTACCGCCGAAATCCACATCACCGTCCGCATTGACTGATTCCGGCTGCTGGGGCGGGGTGCCGTAAGCGGGTAAAACCCCACCCCGGCACCCGTCCCGCAGTAGGAGTCACCAATGGCCCTGACACCCTCAGAAATCCAAGACCGGCTGGAAGCCTCAAGGACGCAGAAGCGTCTGTACGAGAAGCGGTGGGAAATCTGCCTTCGCTTCTTGAACAATGAGCAGCACCCCGGTGGATACGACCCGGTGACCCAAGGCTACGGCGGCATCAGCAGCAGAGGCCGTGCCCGCCACATCGTCATCAACCTGATTGCCCCGCTCTACAAGAATATCCTGTCCCGCCTCAGCACCAACTACCCCGGTGTTGCGGTCATGCCCACAAGTGCATCTTCAGGCCACATCGTTCAGGCCCAAAGCAGCGAGGTCTACCTTCGCTACACTTGGCATGTCCGCAAGGTGGACCGGGTTGCCCGCCGTCTGGTGGAATACTTGCTGTCCTTGGGCACAGGTGCGGTTCAGGTTTATTGGGAGCCGGGTGACACCACCCCGAATATCCGGGCCGTAAATGCCTTTGACCTTTTCTGGGATTCGGGTGCCCTGAACCATGAAGACAGCGATTGGATTGCAATCCGTCGTTGGGCCACCCCAAGGGACTTGAAGAAAGCCTACCCCGACTTCATCGACATCGAGGGTGTGGATAACTCGGCAGGGTCGGGCAACTTCAACAGCCAGCTTCGCTACACCGACGCCCAACCGGCACCGGGGAAAATTGAAGTGTTCGATGTTTACCATGACGGTGAACACCTCGTTTATTCCAACGGGCAGGAGCTTTCCCGCTTCCCCACCCCGAGCGGTATCACCCCTGTCCACGTTGCCATCTGGACCGAGGTGCCCAACGTCAGCTACGGTCAGGGCCTTGTAGAGCCTTTGATTGACCTTCAGCGTGTCTACAACGCTGGCCGTGAAATGGTCATGATGAACGCCGCCAAGATGGCGAACCCCAAGTGGTTCATTCATAGCGAGAGCAACGTAGCCGCCAACGCCTTGACCGCCAACACCGGGGAGAAGGTCTACTTCGACGGCCCCATCAAGCCGTCACAGGCTGTAGGGGTCCCCCTGCCCGCTTACGTCATCGACAACCTCCGCACCATCCCTACAGAGATGCAGGACGTTGCAGGTATCCACAGTGCAACCCTTGGGCGTCGTCAGGCAGGGCAGTCCGGTAAGGCACTGGAAATCCAGACCAGCAACGACCTGTCCAGTATTCAGGTCAGCCAAGAGTGCATCGAAGATGCTTTTCAGGGCATGGCCGAGAGCATCCTGTGCTACGCCAAGGAAAATATCACCGAGCCGGTCATGGTCCGCCAGATGGGCACCTTGGGCCGGGTGATTTTCCAAGAGCTTGCCAACACCGACATCGTTGAAGCCCCGCAGGTGCTTATCGAGACGGGCACCCTCTTTCAGGACAGCATTCAGGACCGGGAAAACCGGGTGCTTGCACAGTTTCAGGCTGGCCTTATCGACAAGGAGATGGCCCTCAAGGAGCTTTCCTTCCGCACCGGCAACAGCTACCTCATTGAACACATGCAGGAGGTTAGCCACGCCACGGCCATGCTCAAGATGGTTGCCCAAGGTGACGCCTTGCTTGACCTCAGCCCCGCCGACGACCGCAACGTGTTCATGGAAGTGTTCAGCGAGTTCATGCGGACACCGGAGTTTTACGCCCTGCCCGACCACCGGCAGCAGTACATCTCGGACCTTATCAAACGGCAGTTCATACCGTCCGAAGCCTCCCGACCTGACAGCCGTGAAGATGCGGTCGCCCAGCTTGGTATGGCAGAGTCACCGGGGATGCAGGCACAGATTGCGGGCAGTGCCGTGAACGCTGCTGAACGACAGGCCGAGATGAACGCCGTCAACAACCCCACCAACGAGGCCATCCGGGCTGATGGTGCGATTCCGCAGCAGGGGACACAATAATGGCAATCCTTGAGTATGTTGAAGACGTGGCTCTTTATTTCAGGGAGCTTACCGACGAGCCTGACCAAGGCTTCATGACCGACGCTGTGGCCCAAACGTGGCTGCAAATCGGCTACGACCACTACTACCAATACATGGTCAACGCCGACCCCGAGCGGTTCATCGCCACACACCTGATGACGCTGGCTGATGTGCGGACCTACAGCTTGTCGGGCATCTTGTTGGGTGCCGCTGCCCCAAACCGGCTTTACCAGCTTGTGCGTGTGGTCAATATCAACACCGCCACCGGGCAAATTGGCACCTACATGTACCCCGTCTCCAGCCGGGAAGAATTGGACTCCATCGAACGTAGCTTCAACATGGTGCTGCTGTCGGCAGAGGCCCTTTTCTTCAGTGCCAACCAGAGCGGGGATTACCGCATCGATTACGTCCCGGTCAGTCAGGTGGATTGGACCCAGACCACCGTTGGCGACAACGAGTGGATCGATGACCTGATTCCCTTCCACGACATGATTGCCCTGTACGCTGCCCTGCAATACTTCGCTTCAGCAGGTTACAGCAACCCGCTGGTGGAGCAGCTTATTGTGGTGCGACAGCAGGCGTACAAGGCCCACTTGCAGCGGTCACGGAGCATCAACGCAGCCCGCTACGTTCATGACGACAACCCCTACGGGTGGTAGGTCGTGACATCAAGCACCACAAGGGGTGGTAGAACATGACAGCCCGTAGCAACAATCAGGTGCTTGCCCCGAACATCGCATCGGGCATGAACCCCAACAAGGACTCCGCACCTCTGTGGGTCCAGAACCTGACCCGGCACACCGGGGATGGCGGTTGGGATACACGCCCCGGTGCTGGCCTGCTTGCCCGAGTCGATACCAGCCTAACCGCCAACAAGCTCTCCAACCAGCAGGACATGGGCATCAACCGAGTCCTTGGCGTCCACAGCTTCTACACCAGTTGGGGCACCAAACAGGTCATCACCCTTGTCCGCAGTCAGGCATGGTTGGGGGACATGAAGGAGTCCCTGACCAGCAAGTTTGGCGTGGTCTACAGCCTGTTTGTCTACGACACCACCTACGACAGCGTGCAAGAGCATACCCTGCACCGTCACACCTCTGATGAAGAAGGCAAGAAGGTCTGGCAGCAGCACGGCCACTACGACACCGACATCGAGACAGACCGCCAGCAGTGGGTTGACGCAGGTGCCAGTAACCTTGTTGCTGGCCGTGACCCGATTGACCGTGAAGAAGCATGGTTCACCGACCCTTTGTTGGGCAACGTCATCTTCGGCACCAACAAACTTGGGGCGTGGGTCTACACCCCTGCACCGCCCACAAGTGCTGCACGGACACAGGCCAACAGCACCTTCGCCCGTGAATACAAGGACACCGAATCGGAAGACGGCCTTGTGGTCCCGCTTATGCAGCGTGGCAGCTACCTTGCTGAAGAAGACGGTTACACCTACTACACCACCGAAGAAGTGGGCCACCCTTCAGACGCTGTTGTTGTCGGCAGTCGGGTCGCCTTTGCCGTAGAAAACACGGTGCTGTGGTCCAACCCGGAAAACCCTGCTGGCATCGTCATCGAAAACGTGGACGTATTTGAAGAAAATATTGTGGCCTTGGGGTCCATACTTGGTGTGCTGTACGTCTGCACTGAAAACCGCATCTACCTGCTGTCCCCGGTCAACGGCTTTGTCGTGTCTGGGGGTGACCTTCGCCTTGTCTCCGGTGAGGTGGGCTGCCTGTCACCCGCCTGCATCACCCGCTTCGGCGGCACCCTTGCTGTAGCCCACACCAGCGGTGTCTACATCCTTGACGGCAGCGTAAGCCTGACCAAGACCTCTGGGCCTCTGGGGCCGCTGTTTGACGGTGAGGGCCTTGTTAGCCCTTGGACGCAGTTTGCCCAGCCCACGATGGTTGCGAACGGTCGGGATGTCCCACAGGTCTACTACAGGTTCAACGACCTCACCCGCATCGGGGCACACCTGACCACCGACGATGGGGGCCGGATGTTTTTCGGTGTCCCTGCCCTTGACCTCACCTTTGTCCTTGAGTCCGGTGAGTGGCATGTGTGGACCTTCAACACGTTGGTCAACAACGCCGACGAGATTACTTTCACCAACAACATCCCCAACGCCCGCTACACCTGCCTTGGCTCTGACATCTTCGTGGTGTCTGGCCCGACCACACAGGCACAGACCGATGAGAGCGATAGGCTGGCTTGGTCCGCCCCCAACCGCAGCATCGCCTTCTTGCAGATCGGGCGTGGTGGAAGTCTTGACCGCAACAGCGGCTTCAACGAAGACAAACGCTACGTTGCCGGTGAGTGGATTCTGGAGCCGATGAACCTTCAGGAGGGTGATGCTATTCGGGACCGGGGTTACTTCTTCTTAGAGAAGCCCAAGGTTATTCCACCGGGCACCGTCCTTGATTGGGCGTCCGTGACCATCGGTGCGAGTGAGGAAGCCTTCTACGTCCCGATGACCTTGGTGCCGCCCCGGTCTGCTATAACCCCCGGCATCTCCAACGTGGCGGAGTTTCAGTTCAGCTTCACCTTCGATAACGTCAACTTTGAACCCATCATCAATACCAACGCAGCCCAACTCTACGAGGTGGCCTACCGTCTGCCTGTAGAGCGTCTGTCTGCCGCCCCGGCCTACTCCTTGGGCACTGCCATCCATGCAACACCTGAAGGCATCATGGTGTACGACAACGCCACAGGACTGCCTGACCCCAACGGTGATGAAATCCGGGGCTACGTCAGCTACAACTTTGGCGGTACATGGACCGGCTTCCCTTACTTCAATTTTCTGCGACGGCACCGCAACCCGCTCTTGTCCCTCGCCTTCAAGAGCAAAGGAGTTTCTGGTGCCATCTTCAGCTTCCGCATGGACGGCGTGACCGCCAACTGCGATGACCTCGCCAACCCCTACCCCACCGGGATGCAGATTTGGCGTGACACCATCCAAGGAATGCGGGTTGAATGGAATGAGGTCAACGGCACAGACCGACAGGCGGTTGATTGGATGCTGCACGGACCCGAGATTGCCAGCGACGGGCAGATGATGAAGACGCAGGGTGTGGCCCTTCGGAGCCAGACAAGCGGGCAGTCAACCAGCAACTCCATCGGTGTGAACTACCCGCACGGTTTGCTCAACCTCGCCATGACCTCCAGCCGTAAGGGCTTGTCTGGGCAGGCCACCGACATCACCCCGCCGCTAGTTTCTGCACCCGGTTTTCAGACCCTCACCCACGACCCGCTGGTGCCCCGCATTGGTGACCCTGTGACCAACGCCGTGTTCGGTGGCACACCTACATGGGGTGACGACGCCGTAGAAGCCAGCGGAAACGTAATCATCGCAGACACCCCAACCGACAACCTGAACATCAGTGGTCGCATGTCCGGTGACGCTATAAGGCTCACCCTGTACGGCCACATCCGTGACAAGGCAGAGCGGTTCAAGGTGTTTGCTGTAGCCGCCGTCATCCGTCTGATGGGTGGTGGCCCGAAGAAGCGGGGGCACTGATGGCAAGGAATGTACGCCCAAGCCCGGTTACTGCTCGGGGTGAAGCCCGCCCGGTACTGGATGACAGGCGACAACTTGCAGAGCTTCAGGCGTACAACAGTGCGGTGCCTACCGTATTACCCGGTAATAAGCTCACCAGCCCCAAGACAAACCGGCAGGACTACAGGCTGGGCGAGGGTGACTACCACCCCGTAAGAGCGGCCAGCACCGTGCGTGTAGATACTTTGGGGTCTGGCTCCAACAGCGTCTTGACAGGCAACCTCAGCATCACGACACCGTTTGCCTTTTATCAGGGGGTCCGGTTTCAGGGAAACATCACGGTCAGTGCAAACAGTGTGCTGATGTTGGTGGGGTGCGAAGTAGAGGCAAGGGTCAACCTTGCCGTAGGTGCGGTGACCCATGCGGTTGCTTGCCTTTTTTCAGCAGGGGGTTACCTCGACAACACAGGTGGGGCTGTGGGTGACTGCAACGCCACTAACTGCCACACGACCTCTGCCATCCTGCATATCAACACCACCACAGTGAGTTGCACCACATGAGCAATCGGAAAATCACCAACATTCAGTTTTCGGATGGCTCGGTCATCGCTGGTGACCAGCTTGATGCTGCTTGGGCTGACGTACAACGCCGGTTCGACGCCCTGAAGTTGAGCGACGTAGAGCGAAAATGGTGGGAGACACAGCTTGTCTTTGGCTATGAGCCACGCCGCAACTCGTGGACGCATGATGTAGGGCCGGGTGCAACCCGTATCAAAGAGATGCCGTGGATGAACCTGCAAATCATCAACGCCGATGACAGCACCCTCAACCAATTCAAGGGGGCAGACTTCCCCGGCATCAGCCCGCCCAACTACGGTGTCGGCTACGTTTGGGCCATCAACTGGACCACTGGACCCTCACCACAGGTCATCACCGCCCTTGATTGGTTTCTGGAGACAGACCGTGAAACCGCCATCTACCCGATCACATGGCAATGGCTGGCGAACATGCCTGCCGGTTTGCAGGCCAACGACTACGTTGAAGACTGCGGCATGGAGATTGTGGTGGACCACCCCACCAGCCAAGGCGACCCTGAAGCCACCAGCGTCCTTTGCTACAAGGCCGGGGTCAGTGTTGACAGCCAGATTCAGACCGTCGTGCCTGCCTTCGCCTCCACGATGTCGCCCGCCTTCCCCAGTGGTTTTCCGGCAGGGGTTTGGTTTCACGCAGAGAACCTGCACCTGCCTGTCCCGCCCAACGCCCGAGTGCGTGTGTTTCTCATCCTGCCAGACTACCTTCAGGGTGTCAGCGAGGCGGGCAACCCCATCGTTGCCGGTGATGTCCGGTGGCGTACAACCATCGACGCACCGTGGTCCTTGCAGGCGTACAGCGGCAGCGTGACCGTCCTGTTGCCCCGAGGGGAGGACAAATAATGGCCTTTGACCGCTCACGACTTTTCCGGGGGCAGAAGCTCACCGCAGACCGCATCAACGAGGTCCATGCCGGTGTGACCACCTCTATCTCCAACGGGGTTGACCCTGAAGCACAGCCCGGTGTCGGCAAGTTTGCCATCGATTGGAATCTGCCCAGCCTTGAGGCGTACATGTTCTACGGCTTGGTGGGCGACGAACTGAACACCAGCAAAATCCTTATCCCCTTCTGCGTACCGCCCCCGCAAGACCTTGCAGACCCGTTGGGCATTGTGGATGAAAACACCCCTGTAGCCACGCTACGGCGGTTGTCCTTGGGCTTTGACCAGATGATGACGGGGCAGGGCTTCACCGACATGTGGACGCAGTTTGGGGCCTGCAACAACTTCACCTTCGCAGAAGGCGGCTACGGCTTCAGCCTTGAGCTTTGGGAGAAGATTCCATCCAGGATTGCCAGCGAGGGTTTGACCGGCACGGCGGAAGATAACGTGCCCGACAACCTCGTTTGGAGTCAGGACTTCGGTGCCAGCCTGTTTGCGGGCGACGTGGCTTTCTCCAACCCGCTCAACATCAGCGACATTCGGGTGACCATTCAGCCCTACCGCACCTACATTTGGTATTTGAAGTTTGACCAGCTTGCGAACCTTGAAACCACCACGGTGGGTGTGACCCGAGACTTTGGGGTCAGCAGCTTCCACATCAAGGCGGAGTTTGAATACCCCCTGATGGCGAGGGACGTGGACGCTGACTTCACACAGAACCTGCCCGCCATCCACGATGGTCTTCGCCAGCCCGCCAGTATCTCCTTGGACACCGCATCGCCCAACGTCAACATCACCGCTGTCGTAGGTGGTGGGGCCAACGGGCGGGTTCAGGCCAACCTTGAAACCATCGACGCCCGCTTGGCAGACCAGTTGAAGGCTGGCTACATGCGTGAGGGTGACCTCCCGGTTGAAGAAGAATTGATTGATGACCAGAGCATGTGCGTCATCGCCGTGCCCATGTTCGGCCAAATTGGAGACGTTCGGGCCAGCGACATCAACACCATCGGCCTGCCTTGGGGTCCAGTGGGTAATTATGCTGCGGGTGTTTGGCCGGGTGAGCTTGCTGACCGCCGTTTTATCCGGCTCCAGCACCCCATGACCATCCACCGCATCTTGGTGGTGACCAACTACTACAGCCCACCCAGCACGGTGACTTCAAAGCCCGGTCGTGGCCCTCTCATCCCCATTGGCAAACCCCCCCAAAGCCCAACCCTGTTCAACAAGGTGGGTGTGGGTATCGCCAGCGGTATCGACGGGGCTGATGACCGGCAGTATCAGCAGGTGGGCTACCTTGAGTGGACACCCGCCACCGGCATCAACTACGTCATCGACCGCATCAAGGAAGGCGGTGTCCCGCCCTACTTCGGTCTTGCCACCGATGGTGCTTTTGACCACGAAATCTTGGTCTGCCCGTTGGTCTACAACGTCTTTTCAGGCGTCGGTATGTATGGCATCGACTCTGCCCCGCCAATTTATGCGGGCCGTGCAGGCAATGACACAGAAGTCCGCACAAACATTGGAGTTATGCCGTGGGCGTTCGGCGGCGGTGCGAAGGTGCCCCCCATAACAAAAGGTAGGGAGCAATTCCTTGAGGTCCGGTGGACCATGACGGATGCCGCCAGTCTCTCTCAGGCCAACATAAACGTAGATCCTGAAACGACTTACATTGGAAACGGCGGGTGCTGGGTCTACATCTACGGGAAGAAAAGCCCCGTCAGTCTGGAGGGATAAAATGGCAAAGGACGTAATGGTCGGAGGCGTGAAGTATACGGTGCCGGATAGCTTCGACCCCGCCATCCTCCAGAACCAGCTTGAAATTGAGGAGCGGCTTGACGAGTCCATCGACGAAACCATCCACAAAGCCGGGTTGGTGCCGTCCTCGTTGGAGGCTGCCCACGGGGCCAGCCAGCTTGACCTTCGCCGGGATGCTGCCCGAACCCTGCAAGAAGCCCGAGGGCTGACCCGCAGCGGTCGTGGGCTTGGTATCGCCCGAGATATTAGCCACTCCACCGACATGAAGTCAGGGGTACTCCGCACACGCAACGCCAAAGAGGTAGCTGAAGCCCGTCAAGAGGCTGCTGCTACCAAGACGCAAGGGCTGGTGGAGAAGGGCAAGCTGCTTGAGGCCAAAGCTGCACGCAAGGCAGCGGGCAGTAAGGCACGGCTGCGGGCTGAAGAAATCAAGAAGAAGTACGCCGGGGACATCTACACCACCCGCAGCGACCGCAAGCAGATGATCAAGGAGTTGAAGGCAGAGCGTGATGCCGCCATCAGCCCCGAGGCCGCACAAATCTACCAAGACGAAATCGACACCTTGAACACGGGTAAAACCGAAGGCACAGGCGGCATGGACATGCCACTTTAGGGGAGAGAAACATGGCACGGGTTATCATCCCCAACGTCTCCGAATACGTCGAGTCTGTACGCCGGTCTAACCAGCAGGTTGGCATTGGTCGTGGTGGCCCTCGTAATAAAAACTTGGGTGAGACAATCGGCAAAGTCCTTGACTACGCCGACAAGATTGCGAGCAACAAGCTAGTTATTGGCGGGGTTGACGCCATCCGGCGAAGCAAGGGCGAGTGGGTGTCCCCTGACAAGTACCGAGAAGCCCGAGACGCTGCCATTAAGGCCAGAGCGGGCAAGACGGGTGCGGTCAACAAAGGCCCCATACCCCCCGTGCCCAAGAAGCCCACCTCAAGCGAGCCAGTGTCCGAGAATGCCCTTGAACCCGTTACCCCCACACCTACACCCGCCCCGGCTGCTACAGCGGCTCCTACGCCCCCTGCGGACCCCAATGCGGACCTCAAGACCAAGGGTGCCAAGGGCCTGCGTGAGGTCGTCAAAAACATGGCGGCGTTGCAGTCGGCAGGTACGGCCACCCCTGCACAGGTTCAGCGTCTGAAGCAGGCGGGTGTCTTGCTGTCGGTGCTTGATTCCGGTGGAAAACCTGCACCCACCCCACCTGCTGCACCTGCTGCACCGTTGGCAAACTCACAAGAGGCGATGGGCCAGCCCCTTTCTCAGGAGGCCGAGGCCGCCGTGGTTGAACTCAACCGTATGGCAAACACCCTGACTGCGGCTGACCTTTTGGAGGCTATTCAGGTTGAGAAAGACGCAGGCAACCGTCAGGTTCTCCAGAACGTCTACAACGACCGCTTCGGGCCTCCGCCCCCCCGACCGCCGGGACCGACACAGCCCCCACCCCCGCAGTTGTCTCCGGGGGATAGAGCGAAGCTCGAAACCTTCCGACACCAGATGACGGGCCTGTCCCCAGCCAATCGGCTTGAGGTTTATAACGGGATGTTGAGGGGTCCACAGCCCAACACACCCATCGGTATTGCACGTCGGGCTTTGGCAAAGACGATGGTGCAGCCTGCACCTGCGGTAGCCCCACCTGCCGCTGCGACCCCCGTATTACAGGGTAATATCCCACCCTCTGCTTTGCCACCGGGCAGCTTGACCTTTGGTCGTGACCTTCCGGTGTCCACTGTTGGTCAAAGTCTTGCTGGGGGTAGCCCTATTATTGAGGCTGCTGCCGCTGCTGCCCCCGTGCAATCGATTGCACCTGTCGAGGAGGTCATTGACCTGACTGACCCGGCTGCAATTCTTCTGGCTGCACGCACCGCACGGACCCCTGCGGCACAGCGGGCTGTTGCAGAAGCTGCACGGCATGTTGACCTTCCGGCCACCAACATCTTTGAGGCCCTTGGCATCGTCCCGCCCAGTGCCCGCATCAAGTTTGCTCAAGCGGTCAACAAGGCTTTCCCCGCCAGGAAGGGCACACAGGCTCAGGCGTTGGCGAAGCAGCGTATGGAGAATGAGAAAGAGGCCCACAAGCTGCGGCTTGCCTACCTTGCTGCAAAGCAGAAGGGTGACCTTGATGTTCAGCGTGAACGGACCATCACCGCCAAGGCAGGCCGTAAGTCTGCCAAGCAGATTGAGGCTGAAGCGGGTGCTGCTGTGGCAAAGGGCAAAGCTGCCACGACAAGGGCCAACGCTGCAAACCGTCAGGCCACCGCTGCCATCATCCGTGCAAGGGCTTACAGAAAAAGCGTGAACAACAAGGATGTGCAGCTTCAAATCAAGAAGGCAGAGCGTGCGGCCAAACGGGCTGACCGTGAAGCCAACAAGGATTTGGACGGCATCAAGAAGCGTGAGCAGAGGCTGAAGGACCAAGAGCGGAATAACCAGCCGCTGCCCCCTATCGAACCCATGAAGCCGCCACCCCCACCGCCAAGTAATGAACTGTCCAAGGCGAAGCGGGCACGGTTGAAGAAGGAAGCCCGTGATAAGGCTGTCCATGCACGTCGGGTCAATGACCGCAAGAAAGCCAATGTCCGTCGTGCCGCAAAGGTCAAGGCTGCACAGAAGGGCCTAGAAAAGACGGCAGCCCGCAAGACGGCGGCAGAAGCTGCCCGAGCTAAGGCAAGGGCACGGCTGAAGCAGGTTCAGGGTGCAAACCCCTTGGGTGAGCCGAAGCCCACACCGGCACCCCCGGTTGCCTCTCCACGCAGGGCTGGTGAGACAGACCGGGAATACAACGCCCGTATCCTCCGAGGGGGCTGATAAATGCCAACCCTGAATGACCAGATGAACCTGCTGCGTAAGCAGGGGGTCGCTGAAGAAAAGATCCGCACCGCTTTGCAGGACGCCTATGGTGCCCCTGCTTCGGTGTTGGCGGATTATTTGGACAACGACACAAGGGACATCCCCGGCATCCTTGCTGGTCTGAAGAAAGACCCCGAAGCGGTCAAGCGTAATCAGTCCACCGAGCTTGCACCCCTTGAACCTGTTGGTCTTCCACAGGCACCAACCGGGGCACAGACCACCGTGCTGACCCCCGGCCCCACCCTCCCCAACCGTGAACACGGTGTCCTTGAAAACGTTGCCCGCTTTGCCGGGGGCGTCACCGCTGTGGGTAAAGACCTCGCTCTGTCTGCCGCTTCCCCTATCACCGAAGGTGCGGGTATCGGTGACCGGATTACAGAGGCAGGGAAGCACATCGCCAAAGACCGGGAAGAAAGGCTGAAGGGCGAGTGGTACGAGATTGTGGGCAACGACGTAGCCAACCTGCTGATGGCGTTGCCGTCTGTGGTGTCTGGTATCGGCGGGTCGTTTGAAAAGCGGCCTGATGAAAACAGTCTTGAAGCTGGGTTTCGGGCTGGTGAAGCGTTGGTCCCCGGATTTCTTGCAGCCATCCAGCAGGCCGTGACGCACCCCATCGACACGGTGAGGTCCGGCCCTGTCTCTGCTTTTATCACCCTTATCCCCGCAGCAGCCTCTGTCACCAAGCTGGCGAAGGCGGGCAAGTTGGGGTCCATCGCAGGTGCAGGAGAGAAAGCCGCTGCCCTTGGTGCAAAGGTTCGTGAGGCTGCTGGTGCGGCCATCATGAAGGTGCCCGGTGCCAAAGGCATCGTGGACACCGCCAAGCAGTCAACCTTGAAGCAGAGGTGGTTTGACCTGTTTGATGCAGGTGACGCCAGGGCCAGCCAGTTTCTTGAAGAAACCCTCCAGAAAATCCCTGACGAGGTTGCAGCCGCAGCCCTTGAAGTCGATGAAATCGCCTTGCAGTCCAAGGCCACACGCATGGCCCGTGATGAGCGGCACATGGCCCGTGATGGTCGTGTCGCACCTGTGGACGACATCCTTCAGACCGAAGGTATCGAACCCACCATGACCCGTGCCCGTGAGCGGCTACGGGACCAGACCCATGTGGGTGACGAAGGCTTCAGGCTGACCCCGGAGGCGAGTGTTGGCGAGATGCAGCCCGCACTCCCGGCGTCCCATCGAGGACCACCCACACCGCCCCCGCCCGTCATCACGGACGGCATGACCGCTGCACAGAAGGCTGAGGTCCTTGCTGCCCGTGGAGAAATGGCAGCCGACACCACCCGTGTTGAAGCGGCTGCACAGATTGCTGAGGGCACCCGAGGCCGTCAGGGTGTCGCTGCCCTTCAGCTTGCAGGCGAAGAAGCTGCCGGTGTGCAACCGTGGCTTGACGGGACTGCCCATCTTGCAGACCGGGCCAAGACACCCCGAGTGTTGTCACCCCGCTTGGAAGTGACCATCCCGACCGCTCTCTCAGGTGAAATCGGTGTCGCTGCGGTGAGGCGGAAGGCTTTGAGCCGGGAGCTTCGTAAAGCCCAACGTGAAAACGACCCGAGTAAGGTAGCAGCCATTCGGGCTGAAATGGACTCCCCTATTTTCCGCATGGATGAGGTGATCCCGGCCCTACAGGACCTGAAGAAAAACAACCCCAAGCAATTCGCCTCCTTGCCCAAGCCTTATCAGGCCCTCGCTGAGTTGTCTCCGGTGCAGGTAGGCCACGCAAAAGTATTCGCCAACCCCCGCATCGCCTATGCCATCGAGGTGTCCACAGGGGTAAAGAAAGCCAACCGCTTCTTCGGGGAGTGGGCAGACAAGCTGACCAAGGTGGCAAAAGAAGTGGCCCTGCCTCTGTCACCGAAAGCCCTGATGTCGAACCTGATGGGCAACGAGTTTCTGACAGCCCTTTGGGGTGGCCGTATCCCTATGGGTTCAGGCAGTCACGGCATCTCGCTGGCGAGGGACTACGCTGCCTTCTGGAAGAAAGGGGCCGATGCCCGCAAGGCAGACCCCAACGCCGCATTCTTTGAGGCTTACGCCAAGACCGGCCTGACCGAATCCAACGTCATCGCACAGGACATTGGCCGCATCGAAGACCTCACCAGACTGGCTGAAGGCGGGGACTACCTCAAGAAGGGTTACCGCAAGGCAGTCGGTGTGGGTGGCGACTTCATGGAGGCAGGGGATCGGGTCTACAAGCTCACCGTAGCCAAGGAAGGCTTCAAGGACGTACACAAGCTCCTTGGAGACATGAAGGTGGGCGACACCACCACCGTAGCCCTTACGCCCCGTACAAAGGCTGTGGTGACGTTGCTGGACGATGGCCGCTACAGCATCAAGACCCCTTTGCGGACCACGGTTGTAAACGCCGGGTCCTCCGTGCTTGATGACCTTGCCGCCAAGTTTGGTGCCCACAAGGCCAAGCAGCTTTACTTTGACTACGGCGGTGACCTCGCTGCATGGCCTCGCCATCTGCGTCAAACCCCGGCTGTCGGTGCAGCTTCCGCTTTCTACACATGGGCTTACCGTGCCACAGACATCCCCTTCTTCAAATCGGGGTTGGGTGGTGCGTTGTTGGCCGGTCCTACGGGCGGTCTGACTACGACCAGCCGTGCAGGCAACCTCTACCTTGCAGGGCGTCACGCCAAGATTGCGATGGGGCGTGCTGCCATTCAGGCTGCCGTGCCGAACAACACCACCAGCGAAGATTACCTGCGACAGGCAGGTGCCTACAGCCCCGGTGATGCAGCCAGCCGTATTGTGGTCGGGTCCAGTAACCCCGGTGCCCTTGCTACCGTGCGGTACTCCAGTGCCAACTGGTTGCAGCCCACCATGAACCTGTGGGCCGGTGCCTTCAACGGAATACAGTCCCTTGTGGAGGCTGCGGGTGAAAAGACCGGGCTGATGGATGACCCTCTGTTGGCAGCAGCCAAGGCAGGCAAGCTCACCGACATCAAGACCCTGCGTAAACTCGTACACCGTGCCCGGTCTACCGACACGGTTACTGCTGGGCTTGGTGCTGCGGGTCTTGGTGGCACGATGGTGTTCGACACCTACACGAAGGCGATGGATAGCGAGCGGGCGGGTAAGGACTTTGACTGGGCTGATGCGGCTGAGGGTCTGTTGGTCCCACGTTTGGTTTCCAACCTTGCAGGTGTTGTGGCAGACACTGAATACAACCGGGCGAAGCGTCTGGCCTACGCCCCGGAAAACCCTAAGTCCCGTACCCAGCGGGCCGAGTGGTTGATGGGTCAGGTGATTGGTATCGGTTACCAGATGCAGAATACGGACAAGGACATGCAGCGGTACCTCCGTGCAGTCCGCTCAGAGCTTACTGCACAGGCCGACGTGTGGATCAAGAAGCGGAAGCTCAAGGTCGCCCAGATGGACGCCAGCGGATTCACACCGGAGCGGGCCAAAGAGCTTGATACCGAAGTGGACATGCTCAAGCAGGCCATTGATGCAGCCGTAGACATGGCTGAGACGGATTATTCCAACGCCTTGAAGGCGGTCACGGAAGGGGCCAAAGCGAAGCTACGCCCCAAGGAAACCCGGCGTCAGGCAGCAAAAAGGAAGCTGAAAGAGAAGGCGAAGGGTAAATAATGGCGGACCCGGAGTACAAACTTATCTTGTCCAGTCTTGAGCGTATCGAGACACGGCTGTCCAAGGTGAGTGATGACCTTGTGTCGCTGTCTCTTGCTGTAGTGCGGCTGGAAGGCCGTGTGACCGCCTTAGAGGCCAAGCCCGACCCAACACCCCAAGAGGTGTCGGAGGTGATTCCTGTGTCCCGTGGGGGCATAGACAAGAAGACGGCAGGTGTAGGTGCGGGTATCGCTACAGGTGTCATGGCGGTGATCGAGATAATCAGGCAGATCACAGCCGGGGGGTGACCGTGACAGCCGACCAAGAGAAAGAGATTGTGTGCCGCCTGATGATCATTGAAGCCAAGCTGGAGATAGACGGTGAAATTGTTGACTATCACCTTGAGCTACTTCACCCCCCACCCAAAGACCCCGCTGATGCGTGGATGTCCTCGTCTGCCAGCCTTGAAGAAACTTGGGGGCGAATATGATTGTCAAGAAGGGCGGTAAATATCTGGTCATGGACTCCAAGGGGGAGAAGGTCTTGGGCACCCACACGAAGCGACACACTGCTGTACGGCAGTTGGCCGCTATCGAGATGAACAAGCCCATAAAGGGGAAGTAGGTGCCAAACCGGCATCACCAACCAACTCAACTTGCAGGTGCAGGTGTCGTAAGGAGTTCGTTATGTGGGAGTTTATTCGCAGGTTCAAGTACGCCATTTCAGCGTTGGTAATTGCCGTTGCAGTGGCCCTTGGTGCCCCTAAGTCGGTCGTTGAGCCGATTGTTGATGTGGGTATCGAGCTTCTGTCCGATGATGACGCCACACCCCTGCCGGGTGCCGTGTCTCCTCCGTGTGCTGCCACGGATATTACACAGTAATACGGGGCTAGCTTCGCTCTCCCGCCCGTGAGTGCTATAGTGGTAGCCGGAGGTGCAGCATGAGCGACAACAACAACAAGACCCTTGCCCGCAACATCGACTTCTGGATCAGCCAGTTACAGGACTCCAAGAAGGAGTTGCTGTCTGAAGACCCGGAGGTGGCTGAGTTTGCGGTGGGCTGCCTGTACGAGGTGACCGTGGACATCAACGACCGTCTGAAGGGCCGCATGGATTTCCCCGACAAGGGTTGGCCTGAAATGCAATGGCTGGTGGACCGGATTACTGTCCGCATCGGTCGCTTGAATAAACGCACCGAGAGGATGGCGGGCCTTGTGGAAGACGCCGCCTAACCGGGCACGCCTCGATGAGCAGGCTAGCGTAGGCAAACAGGGACACCCCGGTGCCATCTCACTTCTTGCCCATGAAGGACAATTCGTAGGGGCAGTCGGTCACGATGGAGTCCACGGATTCTTTAGGGAGTGAGGCCAGCACCTCTTTCATATCTCCCGTGTGCAGTTTGTAGCTCATTTCTTCTCCTTGCGGGTGAGCAGGATGTAGGCACCGATCACATACTCTGCGAGGACTATTACGGCGTGTAGGAGCAGGCGGGCGTAGGCAAACAGCAGGCAGCCCAAGACGCCGTACCAACAGAGGGTGACCATGAGACGGAAAAGGTCCAACATCTACTTCTTCACCGGCCAGTTCTTCTCCGGCCAGCGTTTGTGGTCCCGAACCATCCGAACATGCCGCTCGGTGATGCAGAAGTTGGTGGCAAGCTCTTGACGGACTTCTTCGGTATCACCAAGACGCTTGATGGTAGCCCGGATGAGGCGTGCATCCTCAATGCCTTTCAGAGGCCGTGGACCCCGTGCCCAAGGGCGAGGCACCCCTGCTGCCGTCTTGCCGGTGCGGGGGCCTGCACGGCCATCGCTGACCGTCTCCATCTCTGCAAACAGGTTGAAGATGTTGTAGTTGTCGTGGTCCAGACCTTCGGATTCTTCGGCGGTCAGCGGGTCACCTTCAGGGCCACGGGCTTCTTCGCCCTCGTCGCTGATGTCATCAAGCCACGACATGTCTTCGACCATCTTGGTGCTAGCTTCCTTGTCGTTGACCACGATGACCTTCGGCTCCAACACGTTGTTGACGCCCTTGCGGTACTCCTTCAGAAGCTCCATGACCTCGTTCATCTTGTCCTCGATGACCTGCAAGCGGGTGTCTTCGACAACCTGCTCGGAAAGGCCGGGGGTAATTTCACTGACAACGCCGACCACCGGCTCTGTGGGTGCAATCGATTGCGGCAGCGGAGGTGCAGGCACCTTCGTGGGGGCCACCTTGACCGGGGGCTTGTACAGGCCGTTGCGGTCAATCACCTCCATAATAAGCGTGACCGTGCGGGCCTGATGGGGATTGTCCAACATGTCCTGACCGGGCAGGCTGATGAAATCCCAATCCCGATACCACATCCGGCAGTCCTTGTTGCCGTTGGACGCACGCCAGATGGCGAGGTCGTAGCGGTTCAGGGCTTCAGGGGTGATGGGCTTGGAGCAGTCGGGCATCAAGGGGAGGTCGTCGCCCAAGATGGACTTGACCTTGTTGAACCAGACCACACGGCGGCGGTAACGCCGGTCGGTGATGAGCGACGGCTCGGGGTAGGTGACCGGCTTGATGCGGTCGATGAAGGGGTAACGGTTGTTGTTGCTGGTCATGATTACTTTGCCTCCGGGGTGCCCTGCCAGACGGGTGAGCCGTAGCCTTCAGCGGCCTTGGCTTGGTCGGTGCCAAACTTCTGGATGATGGCAAGGATGGCCGCATGGCGGCTGACCTTCAGGCCGAGGGTACTGGCTAGACCCGCACGCCAGTTATCTACAATGTCGAGGTGGTCGCCGGTTAGGTTGACTGCCTGATTGACCGTTTTCTGCTTATTCATTTGAACCTCCGCAGGGGGTGAAGTTGTCCTGCCCCACTATTATAAGCGGTCGTGGGTGTAGGTGCAAGGGAAATAGTACAAGGAGGTGGGGTTATATTACGCCCTCCCTAAAAGGGGACAGGGTGGGCTGTGAACCCTGCCCCCTTAGAAAATGGGGAGCAGTGTCACGGTTGGCGGGTGACAGGGTGACAGGGTGACAGGGTGATCCCTATTCTCCGAGCATACCGAGTGTGTGTGTCCTTCTTACACACCACCTACCTTTACTTCTGATTTTCAAACAAAACCCTGTAACCCTGTCCCTAAAGAGAAGTAAGAGTGCGGTATGGCAAGAGAATTCGAGGTGACAGGGTTGAAACCGAACCCTGCCACCACCCTGCCACCCTGTCCCCAACATCTGC
>Ga0080013_1001869_pt1 | contig 26472 bp, 14 predicted proteins | sample ETNvirenome_6_85_FD_69236 | JGI IMG/M metagenome (GOLD analysis project Ga0080013, IMG submission 69236) | Marine viral communities from the Pacific Ocean - ETNP_6_85 (SPADES assembly) (version 2) | ecosystem: Environmental > Aquatic > Marine > Oceanic | place: Pacific Ocean | collected 2013-06-19
TTCGCTAACGCTTAACGAAGTTCCATTTAACACCTCATCGTTCACGTCCTTCCAGTTAGATAACTTAGATTTCAGAGGAGCGTATCCATGGGGCGGAACGAGCACATCTCGTTTCATGTATTCAATTATGTTGCATACTGAAGGGACCCCCACTGCCACCAGATACATTAGAAAATATGTTAGGTTTGCTGGCGGAGCAGTATCCGACTTAGAAATCAATGGACTTTTACAGGATATAGGTCCTATACAAATAGAGAAGGGACAGTGGTTGGCAGCGAGATTGTATGATATCGCATCGGCTATACCAACAACTACCGAAGCTTGGACAGCTAGACAAATGCCAGCATTTTGGCTAAATGGAACAATAACCTAAATACAATAGACAATGACGTTATTCACAGAAAAATCTCTTAACCTAATGCCCTCCCAGGCTTTAACGGGGTTGAGCAATTCCTTACTTGTAGATAAAGAAGCTAAACAAGTTTCTCTATCCACGGCTAACAATAAAATTGCTAAGCTGTCAGGAACTTCAGTACTACGCAATCCCGTAGCCGGAAGAATTCAAGTAGCTAACGGAGGCGGTCCAGTGGCAGCCAATACCCAAGAATCTATGAGTGCGCCTGCCAAGTCGGTCTCCAATGGCGCGTCATTACTGAGTGACCCAACCATGAACCCGGACAATGCCCCTGTCTTCGTCCCAGGTACTGTTCCTCCAGAAACATCGTCGCAGGACGTTTCTGACATGTCGGCAGAAGTAAACTCATACTTCTCTACTACCGAAACCCCGGTAAGCGATATAACTACAAGTAAAATTTCCACGTTACAGATAACAGTGTCCGAGCTTGAGGTGGAAATTAAAGAGATAGACCAAACAATTACCTTGATTGGGGTTATTTTAGAGGGTAGAGCAACGGGTGAGTTAAAAAATCCTATACTTAATTTATCTGCTTTGGATTTTGACGCGATACCTGAGTTTGCTAAAGAAAAACTGGATGCGGCTATCCAAGCTAATGAGAGCCTTATCCAAAATAGAATTATCGCGCCCTTTGTAAATAACCAACGAGTACTCAATTCCTTAAAGGCACAATTCTCCGGTACTTTAAGTGATTTAGACCCTGTATTTGATTTAGAGTACGGACCTCCTATCTCTACGTCAGATAGGTTTGTGTTATCCCAAGACGGGCTTTACTACAATTCTAGAACCACTGAAGTACCATCTATAATTCCGAACCCCGTTTCCTCTATGATGTGGAATCTTCAATATGATTCTAATAGAGGGGGTCGCGGTTTATCTTTTACCGAAGAGGATGGAGAGAGTACCGTAGGAACTATTTTTGATTTAAACACCGAATACCAAGGACAGAATCCTAGAGTTAATGAGTTTTTCCAGTTCGATGATGTTCTTCAACAGTTTGAAGATGATAAAATGTCCCATATGACGGAGGTATCCGGGTATATTAGTGAGATTTTAGCCAACGGTTATGGGGCTACAGACGCACTTGTTCAATCTTACACCGCACAATTAGGGGCTGTAGCATCTGTGTATGATGGGAAAATAAAGAAGAGAAAGAGACAGTTAACAGTAGCAGCAATTTACGGCAGAGATTATTTTATGGTAACTTCCAGAACGCACCCTCTTGGGGAAGGACTTTTCTTTAAGTACGTTCCTCCCCGTGGAAAAGCTTTTGAGTACATGTTGCAATATACCGACTTACCGGACTATCTAAAAACCACAACATTCTTTAAGTTAGAGGGAGGGCAAACTCTACCTTATAATACTGTAACCAAAAAAGTAGTAACACTTGAAGCCTCCACAAATATTTTGTCGAAAGTCGGTTCATGGGAACAAATCCCTCGAATCCCTATTAATGATTTTTCATATCTAAAGCAATCAGACATCCCTTTAAATGTACAAAAAAATATAACTTTATTTTCTGAAGACCTAGACTCGGTTATTGCTCCATATCAAGCTCGATACGTAGTAGCTCCTACCGACCAACCTGTACGTACGGTGGAGTCGTTAGCCGTAGACCCTATTGGTTTAGGGGACTGGACCCACAGAGAAACCTCAGGCACTTTAAGTGCAACAACCCCACTTTATAAATCACTGACTGATGACATTGTGTCGGACGGCTTACTGGTATGTTACAATTTCTTAGACCCTGACGCCATAACGCAACCATCGGGAACGTTATATGCTTTAAATAATGCAGCGGAAGGTTCAACCCGTCTCGATGGAAAATTGGTGGGGTGGGATAAATCTTTAGTATTTCCTTCAGGAGTAGGTCAGGCTTACTTCGCAGGGACTATTTTTGATGAACGAGCATCTCAAAACCCTTTATGGGGTAATGTTTCTGGGTCCTATGTAAGACTTCCTAATTCTACAAGAAACTACAACGTACTCCAACCTAATATCCCTTATAAAGGAGTCAGACCTTTAGATAATTTATTTTATAGTAAAGAGGGGGTGTCTATTGATTTCTGGGCTTATGTACCTAATGTTCACAGTGATATGACTGATACCCATAGATATAAGTTAGCGTTTGCTAATGAAAACAGTGGTCCCGTAGCATCCAATTATGTAGCCGCAACCACTCAGTCGAATACCTCCCAATCCACAGGACTCACCGCAGGGGGAACTAACTTCGACCGAACTATAGGTATGATAATGGGTTGGAGAGACCAAGGTTCTCCGAAGAAGAACACTTATGGCTCTTATGATTTTTATTCAAGTGGGTTGGAGTTTTGTATAGCCCCCACCGTAGGTCAAAACCAATCCTACGGAACTACCCCACAGACCTCTTGGGGTCACAGCGTTTGTTTAGCTGAAAGATGGGATGCCTCTGCAGGAGTTATTCCCCCCGTGGGAGAGACCACTCAAGTTGGGATGTTTATCCCAAGCTCAATCCTTACATCCAGTGGGTATGGAATCCAAGATGTAAGTTCGGGGTACCATCACATTAATATATCTTTTGATTATGGTAAGGATAAAGTGGACTTCCATTTCGATGGGGAGTTACTTACTACCTCTTCATTAACTGATGTACTTGGAGGCTCCCCTAGTGATACGGTCCTTCCAACCTCAGTAAAAATGAATTTAGAGAATCAGTCCGATACCATTACCTTTAATGACCCGACCACCGAGAGCTTTTTAGGGAATACTGTTTATGATGAAAGATGCACCCCGGAGCGAGTAGCATTTCCTGTATTCACTCCGTGGATTATTGGTGGAGGGTATACAGATAACATCCCTAAAATTCCTGGTACTAACTACCGACCTCAAGGCTTCTTAGGAAGTAATACCAACAACTACCATCAGCAGACTAGTAAAGGCGCCTCTGTTAGCGCAATTACTTTAGGTGTTTATGGGGATTACCCGGTTGGTCAACACCATCCTCCTCTCTCAGGGGGAACGGGGGGAACCAATAGTGGTAGAAGGGTTATTCCTCGAAGCGGTTTAGATGGCTTTATTGGAAGTTTTAAGATTTATTCTCGACCTCTAAATACTGGTGAAGCTAAAATAAATTATGATAGCCAAAAAGGATTTTTCCATAATATTTTAGTCCCAAGCTCTTAAGAAATGACTAATTTCGATTTAACTTATGTAAAAACTAACGCCAAGAAGAACATTCTAGGTGTAGCTTTTCCGATGATGAATCAAGGGATTGGGGGGTACGTCGCACAGAATGAAAATTTAAGGTCATTGAGAGATTGTGTTGTACAGCTGATTATGACGGGAAGAGGAGCGAGAGTTATGAGACCAGACTATGGAACTGACTTACGCACTTCTGTGTTTGAACAGTTTACCGATGATATGGTAGACGGTTTAAGAACTCAGATTTTGGATACTATCGCGAAATATGAACCAAGAGTTATTGTTAAACGTGTTTCTTTGACCCCAGACTACGACAACCATACTTTAAAAGTAGAACTTTATATTACATCGAAAGATGATTTACTAAACGGAGAACTGGTGGAGGTTCTCGTATAATTATGCCAACTAACACTGATTATTCCCGTTATTTCCAAGGTCTGTATAATATATCAGGCTTTGATGGAACCATTGAGTCCGACTTTTTAAAGTTAGGACAGGTTCCCGACGACAGAAAGTCCGACCTTATTGATTATAATATTAATGGGTTCGACCAGTACCGTAAAGCTTTGCAGGATTACTTAAAATCCGTGTACCCTTTGGATTATAATAACTTCGCAGCCTCTGACTTAGGACAGATGTTACTTGAAATGTTTGCTTATATGTCTTCTGTGCTCGCATTGCGGACTGATATGACAGCCAACGAAATGTACATTGATACTGTAAAGAATGAGGATAATCTAAAAAGACTTTTAGAGCTTATTGGAGTGAGTATGAAGGGTCCGACCGCATCCAAAGCTACGGGACTCTTAACATTTCCAACGAATACCACCCCAGGCTTTCCTGTTATAATTAAGAAAGCTAACCGAACTATTGAAGTTGTTAATCAGCGAAGTAATCTTCCACTCGCGTACACTGTAACTAAGCAATTGGCGGACGGAACTTTGGATTTATTTTCTAAGGAGTTGTCTTTAGGAGCTAGTGACTTTCAAGACCAGGTCGCCAGCGGTTTATTTTTGGTTGAAGGAGTTTTTAGTACTGCAGACGGAACATTTAGGGGCGGTGTAAAAACTCGTCAAACCTTTGAGATTACTGATGGTCCGGTGATTGAAGGAAGTATTGGCGTATCTTCTACGGAAGGTGGTACTGGAAGTACAGGGGGAACTTTATACAACGAAATTAGTAACCTATTCTTAGCTTCTGGAGGAAGCACTCCCGTTTTTGAAAAAACATACACGGGCGGGTTTGGGTGTGTTCTCACTTTTGGTGATGGAGTCAGAGGTAAACTCCCAACTCCTGGTGCGTCTTTTGTTGTCACTTACCGGACTGGCGGCGGAGGTAATGGAAATATTGCGCGAGGAACCTTGGATACTACTATAGCATGTCTTAACACTGGTACCGACCCTGTAAACGCTACCATCACGAATACCACTAAAGGGTCAGGAGGTAATCCGCCTGAGTCGGTAGCCCACGCAAAACGCTACGCACCGTACTTCTTCAGAACTCAATACCGCGCAGTAACTGGGGAAGATTATAACGTACTCGCCAATTCTTTTGTAGGTACAGGGGGGACTACTGCTAAAGCCATGGCTTCCCTAAGGACTAATGGAGCTGCAGCCAATATAATTGATTTGTTCGTGTTATCAAAAGCATCTGAGAACCAGTTAGAACGGGCATCTGTAGCGATGAAAAAAGAATTATTGGATTACTTCCAGAATTACAAAATGTTAACCGATGATATTGTGATTTCTGACGGAGTAGTACGAACTCTAGATTTAGTAGCAACTATTTATATTGATAAATCTAATAAAAGATTTATTGACTCGATTCAACAGAAAGCAGCTGATAAACTCCTTGAGTATTTTAACGTCGATAACTTAGCGTTTGGACAAAAGATAAGTATGGCGGACGTTAATAACTTCATGTTAACGGTCCCTGAGATTAGATTCTTCCAAGTGAATAATCTACCGGACGACATATACGTGAATTTTAACGAGATTGTTCAGCTGAATAACTTTGAATTCAGTACGGAGCTTGTGTAACCATGGCAATGTCGGATAAAGGTGCAGGACAACAACACTTTAAGTCTAATTACATTGAAGTAATCAGACGTATTGTTCCTGAATATTATGAATCGACTGAATATAATTTATTCGGGTCGGAAGAGGATTTGCAATACAGGGTTCTCGGTTCTATCCTTTACCTTGCTAATAATGTTTCAAGTTTAATTGGAGCGCCGACAACGTATAACCTTCAAGTCTCTTCTTTTAGTGGGAATGAATCGTATGTTCCCTACTTCGTACCTTTTAATAACCTGACGAACGTAAGTCCCACTACTTACGAAAATTATGTTTTAAGACCTTTAGGAAAAACCTTTGGAAGTTTCTCTAATAAAGAAGAATTTTCTAACTTCCTTTTAACATCGGCTCTTCCGCACACACAATTTAATTATGTAACTGAGTTTTTTGGAAGCAGCTTTAGTTCGGTAGTTGACCCTAATGTCACTACGATGTCTGGAGTCGCTAACACACTAATTGATAAACTTGGCTGGGTGTATTTTCAAAACACCTCTGGAACTGTAGTTGATTCTAACTCAGTTCCCGTAAGCTCTTTCCTGTATAGCTCTATAATGGATAACCTATACTATGGAAAGAGAATTCAAACTTCTGACGGGGTACGAAACTTATTTAAGTGGATGTACACGAACACCAAAGGAGACTCCTCTCTGTGGGCTTCTGTGCGAGAGAAGTTTGTTCCTACCCCATTCAATAATCCTTCTTCTACATACGCACCTAATCCCGGGGAAATAGGGAATTTCTACGCCTCTGGAGGACAGCTTGTAAGCGCCTTAGACACGCTTGTAGATGTTTGGGTAAATGAAGACGACCCCAACTCGTTGTACTTCAGAGACATCGTTAACGCGTCTCTCCTGGGACTTGACGTAACCAGGATGGAGAATGCCGGTCCTATGGGCAAGATGCTCAAGGCACTTGCATATGGATTCTACGACGTACAAACTTCTATTAGAGATATTCAATACTTGTTGGACATTGAGCAATGTCCTGAAGAATTTTTACAATACTTAGGGAGATATTTAGGGTGGACATTTTTCTCGGACGACCCGGACAAATGGCGTGACCAATTAAAACAAGCTATTTATCTGTATAAAGCGAAAGGTACACGACAGGCTCTTGCCAATGCCGTAGGTATGGTTATCCCGTCTTCCGTATACACCCCCACTGCTGCTGTCTCGGGGCTACAAGAATTGTGGGAGTCATACGTACCAAATCTTTTATATTATACACTTAAAACCGAGACCAACTTAGGAAAGAGTTTACGAGAATACCAAGACTTTAGTGTTGCATGGAACCAATCTCTAGGTGCGTCGGGAATTAACATAAGCGTAAGTAATTATGACCCACAAAATCTGGATAACAATGTACGTTTTGCGGTGGATGCAATTCTTGAATTACTAAACTACCAGTATGGCTATTTAGATATTGGGGGAATTCCTTATAAAAAAACAGCTTTCTGGAAACAACAACAAGTGACATCCAAGAAACCGGGTTATGCTTATAGGGATGCGGTTCTCCAACTACCTCCATGGGAGGAAAGTAGATTTTATCAAAACTGTGGTATAGGTCCAAACATGGACAATTTTATCCGCAGTGTCTCGTCTATCTTATCAAGAACATTTGCTGAGGCTGGATGTGGGGTGTCTTCCACTGCTGCAAATAGTGTAGCCAAGTATATCTCCAGCTCCGTTTCCATTAAACAAGCAGAAGGTATAAACGAGCCGGGATGGGGAGCCAATAACTCATTCAAGTTTATGACCTCTTCTTTACAACTCCCGTTTAACTACGAGAGTGTAATTAAGAATGGCGATTTGGATAGTATGAGTGTTTTTGATTATTGGAATTCTAAATCTTCGGAAGTACACTCAAAGTTTTTTGCATCCTCTATTGATTTCTCGTCCAACGATTTCACCAACTTAGCGAAGACGAAGATTGGACGTAAAGGAATCCCTACCATCGTCGAAGTATTCCGTCAGTTCGCTCCGTTCCACACTCTGAACAAGATATATGTTGGTTCGGGTATCGAGGATGATTACTGGGGTACCCGATACGGACCCACAGGTTCCGATAATGCTGAAATTCCATGGTCTGGCATATTTGATTTGGAGGTAGTAAATACTATTCAGTCTGATATGGACCAACTCCATAGTACTTACTCTGTGTCGGCGTTCCCAGGTGCGTGGGCGGCAGGAGGTTCCTTTAGTGGTGTTGGGGTATATCCTAGTATATGGAACCCACAGAATGGAAGATTTCTTCCCTCCGCTACTTTAGTCCCTGCCCGAGGAACTGGTCCTCAAGGATACTTTTGGAGTGGTGGTGTTTCGGGAACTCAGCGGGGTCCTATTGACCCTGCTCCCCAAGGAAACAAAGCGCTTATTGCACGAAGAACTGCGGGCAGAAGAAAAGATTTAAAATATAAATTTACTGGATGGGCACAAAATAGACAAGGACTCAATCAACCAATTTCTACAGATTGGTTTGGAATGAGCGGCGGCGCTCTCCAACCGGTTCTAAAAGGAAGAGGTTTAAACCTCCCTGGTTTTGTACCTAAAGGATTTAACTTCTCTTCACAGAGTTTTGTGGACACAAGCGGAAGTTTGTCCTCAGTATACTCTTATTACAACACCTCCGCCACTCCGTTCTATGAGTTTAATGCGTCAGAATTCTTTCCAGCGAGAGCTATTCCTGATTTCGAACCTAATGCCTCCAGCTTCAACCAGCTGAGGGATGTTTTCGGGTCACAGATTCTACGAACCATGACGAACATCTTTATAAAACGAGGAAGAAAGGATGCGAGATGGTATAGATTTACCGACCAAGGATTTGAGAACTTCAAATTCGGAACAGGAATACAAAAACTTTACTGGGATTACAACAACACTTTCCAAAGACAACTCCAGTGTTGGGTAGACCAGGAAACTCAAGTGGACGGAGATAGGTACGCCGGCGGATTCAATATTCTAGCCCACGTCTTTGGTCCTCTATTGTTTAACCACAACTTCTCTATTAAGGGAAATATACAAGATAACCTAGGGGTTAAATCTTTTCCAGGAAGTTACGGAGGGGCTATTTCCTCTCTTAACCCAGATTGGAGTGGGGTGGTAGCGACCCCAACGGTAACCGAAAATAATATTTATATTAATACTTTAGGCAATAATGCGACCCTTACAGAAGGGATATTAGCTGCGGGTGCGTATGGAACATATGAAAATACCTTAGATGTGTTTGAGCATCCGAGTGAGATTTACCAGTCAAACAGAACTATGCTTTCGGGCATAGATTTTGTGGCTCCACGAATTAATTCGTTTGCCGTATGGAACAATCCATCTAACCCGTCTTACAATATTGATTTAATTTCCCCAAGTGGAATTACTATGGTCCAACGTAATGGAGCAAACAATCCTTTCCAAACTGTTCGAGCAAGATTTACTTTAGACGGAAATATGAATTACTCGTATAACGGACAGCTAAAATTTCCCCCTAAGAATCTAGAAGCTCTTGGAAGCAAATCTCTATCCGCTATCGCGGGCTGGGCTCTGCAAGACGAGAACAGAACCCCTGTGGTTAACTCAGGAGGTCACCTCGCCCACGCGGCTACAAAAATAGAGTTTTGGAATCCCGCGGGCAGCGGCTTACCCTATATCCGTATGCAGGGGAAAGGAGGTACTTCTGGTACAGGAACTCTAGGTGTTATGTCGGGGGTACTGGGAACTGCGCAAAATCCTAATGCTGCGACGGTTGTTAATACAACAGACCGCCAAACTCCTGCCAACTTAAGGAAATTAACTCCGTCTAATTCATACCGCATTTCCGTAGACGCGTCTGCGTACCCAGGAACAAACTCTAAACTTACATACGCGCTATTTAATATCACTCAAAATAAACAATGGGTCCAACCAACTACGCAGTATGCTACAAATACTGTTGGACAGTGGAGGGAAATAGACAGCACTTTATCCTCTAACCTAGTAAACTGCATGGTTAGTAGCGTTGTAGTAGAGCCTGCGTTTAGTACCTTTATAGGAACTATTACCCCCTCCTCTACCTTTGACCAAAACGATAATTACCAATTACTTATCTCCCCGGCTTCCAGAGCTAAAACTAATGTTAATGGGTTTGTAATAAGAAATATCAGACTAGAAAACCACGAACAAGGTATTACAAATATTACGGCAGGTAGACAAGGGAATAAACTCTTTAAAGATGAAGAGTATCTGTTGGGAATTAGCGCTAGAGTCGCAAGAATTGCCCGCGCCCAAACTCACCCTGACGAAAACCTATATGTTAGAATTGTAACCGACCCACAACCTTTTGTAGGGAATGGGTGGAATTCGTTTGCGAGGAGTTGGTGTTATGATTGGACATCCAAATCCTGGTCCAATTCTAAACAAACCTCTAACGATAGGCAATGGAAACAGATAACTTTCGCAGGAAGTTCTATCGAACCTACCCGCCATGTATTAGAATTTAATACTCTGAACAGTCGCACTCCACTCAAATATAACTCCCTTTCTAAAGATGGTCCATTAGGAGGATACTTCGCCTCTGCAGGTCCAGTACACGACGACCACACTGTTTACTATGTAGAAGTAGGAAAGAAGGATATGACTGGGGAATTTAATGGAGTCACACTTTTAGGTGTAGATATTGTAAATAAACTCTATAATGTTTATGCGGAAGATTATTCCAAAAAAGATTTTGTAGATATGTTTGATTTCTTTGATGATTTAAATATTAGCAAATCTTCTAGAGATGCGAGAGATTCGTCCGGAACCTACCTACTATCAGGAGGAAGCCGTAGTGAATATCTCGAATATTGGGGAGGTAGTCATTCTGCCACAAATGGAGTTTACGGATTTAGAGAAAATGATTAAGGGTAATATAGAAATTTTCCAAAGTTATGGAAACGAAAATAAGAGTCTTTATAAAGGCTCTAATATGGTCGTTGATGGTTTTAGAAAAACTATTGCGGATGTAATGACCTATATGCCTAATCCTAGTGGGGGTGCACAAATGGAACTGGGAGCAAGCTCAGTATCAAGTTACCAAATCCAAGCCATGACCTTGGGTAGCGCTAAGGAAGGGTATTCTCAGAGAGACTCCCGCTTCTGGTATAGTAGTATGGCTACCTCCGCTGAGAACTATCAATTACTACCAGTTACGGACAATGCTGTTTTTGAGATGTGGGATTGCTACTCAAGTATAGGATTCAATCAATGGAAATATGATAACCACGTAGACGCTAATCTACTAATCAATCCTACGTTGAACTCCACGTCCGGATGGACGACAAACTTTTTACATAATTTATCGGAAGGAATGGTGACCCCTACAACTGATATCACCTCGGAAGGAGAAATTGATATCACCAAATTTGAGTTGGTTGCTGGTCAAGAGCAAGTAACCCTCCGACAAAGACTTCCTGAAATGAAGATGGGTGGAGTATACACTTGCTATACTAACGGTAAAGCGCATAACGCCACCATGGACTTCCGAATTTGTCGTGGAAAGAATGATATTCCTTTGGAGTACTATGATTTTTCTACGGAAAGATTTGTTGTTTTGGACAAAGACAATAAAGATTTATTCCACACAATAAAGTTAAAGAATTTCTACGAGGTGGATGAATTTAGATTCCGTCTTAGAGGTAGCGAAAAAGACCAAGCATTCCAACCAAACAATGAATACTTTGTGGAGTACATCTTCCCATCCGTAGGTTTTGTAGATGAAACTTTTGCGCCGTGGGATTTTAATTATGTAAATCCTTATATAAATATTGTACGTCTAGAAGTATGTGATGAACGACACCAAATTTTAAGGAACCCTAATTTTCTGGAGCACCAGAGCTTATTAGTGAATAATGATTTTAATATCGTAGGTGAGTTCCCTTCTAGTGAGGTTAAGAATCCTGATGGATGTGCGCAAGCAGGTCTTTATAAAACTCCCGGATGGACACAATTAAACATTCTCGCCAGGGAGGTTAGTGACCCTGGGAACAGAGAGGATAATAACCACTTAGGAGCCGTCTTCCCTTTATCCCAAAACCAAGGTGCAATTGATTCAACCCAAACCGATGGTATCGCTTTATACGCATCTTCCATCGATTTAGATTCTAGCGGGGCTGCCTTAATAGAACAAAAGTTCAATTTGGGAAATGAGTACAAAAATGATTTTGCGTTTGCAACTCACGACAGTAATGAGCCTGAATTATTAGCCGCAGCCAATGGGCAGTATGATAACAATAGAACATTAATGCTATCCTTCGATACAATGGTGTCTGGGGAAGCTGCTGCTGCCGATTGCGGAAATCTTCAAGTAACGTTAACACGAGATTCTGATGGGTATGAATATAGCTTTACACAACAAAGCACAACTTTACAAAATGATATTTGGGTACCAAACGGCAACACTTACAATGTTACTTATACGGCAAAGGATACATGGTACCAGAACGGAGTTCAAATTATTCTACCAGCAGATGCAAATAACGAAACCTATACTATTAGGATAGCAGGCACAGGTCGAAGCGATGGAACTAATGGATTCTGTTATTATTTAATAAGAAATTTTTCTTTTGGTCCATTAGCTGGATGGAGAACATATGTATATGACCATAGCGGGATTGCGAAATGGAGTATGAGTTCCACGGGCGCACGTGTAAAATCAGGGAATATTTTTTCTGGACTTACCTTAAGTGCCACTAGCTACGCTACGTTAGGGGGAACAGCTGCTACTGACCTTACCACCTCAATAGATGGGATTAATGTCCCCGCTAAAACACAGTTAGTTCAAAACTTCGTTGGGTTGGAACCTACTAAAACTTATAGAGTAGCAGTTAAAGGGACTTACGCAGGGACCACACTACCTCAATTTAAGTATAGTTTAAAGGCAAAAGCAAGAACTACTCCTGGAACAAATAACTATAATGTCTTATCTACATGGATGCAAGAGAATGGAGGAAACTACAGCGCGCTAAACACCCCAACTAACTTAAACCCTTATTTTACCAATACGGCTGCTCACAGAGCGACCCACCCGTTCTTCTCTAAATCTTTAAATGATGACAGCACGACACCTCTAGACTGGGGTTTATGGGTTACGGCATCAGGCTCATCCGCTGCAAGTTCTGTTACCTCTGATATCCTCGCTGCCAATCCTGGAAACTACACACTCTCTATGAAGGTATTTAACAGTTTAGAAACACCTTCTTACTTTGTATTAAGTTCTATGGATGGAGGCTCCGGCTTCCCCACATTCTTTAACTGGGAGACAGCAGAATGGGATTCTTTTATAACAGGAACAATTCCTAAGTACCGAGGCAGCGCATCGGGGATGTACTTCTTACCTTTACCTTCGGGCGCCAATACTACGGACTTCACATCCTACACATACCCCAACACCGTTACTCTACCCAACGTAAACACTGGAATACTCCGCAGATATTATGCAGAGACGCCCGATGGTCTAGGTAGTCGTGGCGAGTACAGGATAACAGCAGGCGTGTATGGACCTAACGCAGAAAGTGGGTCCACCTTAATTAGCGACCTTGCTCTTAAGGGTCCGGGTCTAGGAACCAACGTCGATGTATGGAAAGAGTTATATTATAACTTTACAGCAGGTGACTGGCAACCAACTCCAATCCAAGTAGTAGACTATTACTCTGAGAACACAGATGATTCACCCGAAAGTTTTATCTCATGCCCACAAAACCTAATTAGTAAAATGTCTTTATTTGGTTTGGATAGAGATACAGAATACCAGCTTAATATTATAGACGCAGCAGGAGGGGTTTATACTCTCCACGATATTAGTTTGCAGGATGTTTCCCTTGTCGGTAATAATGGAAGAAGTAGATGGATTCGGGATGCAAGTAAATGGACAAGCGAGCCTTACGGTAATTTCCATTACGATAAGTACGATGACGGCGCTGTATTCAAACTCCGAAATAAGAATAACGGCTCGAATATATTGTCTAACACTACCTCCCCTTCCGCCATGACCAGCTGGAAGGTACCGGGAGGAGTTATGTTTAGAGCAACCTCGGGGGAGACTGGCACGACTAACAACCCTATCTTTGTACCAGTTATGCGTGTGGAAAATGAACGAAGCACAACCTTCGCCCCATGGCTCACTCAGAACTTCACTTTAGGAGAGTACAATCTCAAAGGGGGTGATATGTTTGCGGTGGGTCTAGAGGGAATTTCCCTTGACGAAACTGATGACACTATAGAAATGTCCATTGCTGCGAAATACAATGGGGTTCGTTATCAATATAACCAAACCTTAAAAGAATGGGTTCCAGGAAAAGAAGAAAGAACAATATCGTTTACGTTGTATGATAGAGACGCCCAATACAAGGACGAATATTATGCAGATGCCAAAAGCTGGAATCAGTTGCTTTCACCTCCAATCGTGGCTCCTTTGTTTGGACCTAATACCAAAATTACAGCAAGTTTTGTAGTTAACGCGGGAAACACTACTCAAAGGGATATAGATATAAAAGATTTTAAAGTCTATAGATGGACCGATGCTTCTTCCAATCATTACCATGTGTCGGGAGCAACGTTTAATTTTCCTGAGTTTCCCACCCCAGCTGATGTAACTCTTCAATCCACTCAGCCCTCGGGTCACCCGGGACAGCTAGGTCAATTCTTAAATAGAATTAATTTCTTTAATTACTACCCGGCTCCGTTTAGTGTTGGCTCCAATCGATTTGGAGTACCTGCAAGTGGACTTCGGGCTATCAACAACCCGATGTCTCCTTCCATTACAGGAGAAAAGACTTTGGAAGAAGCAGTAGCTATGGGCGCTTATCTTCCATCGGCGGGTCTTTTCTTTGGTTCAGGAACATATGGATTAACCAACAGTCATGCTGCCACCTACGGCTTAGAGCCTAGCGGCGGGTTAGTATCAGGAGTTCTTAACCAAATGGGGGTGGTGAACAGTGATGGGTACATCTATCGTCATCCATACACTCCTACTGATGATGATGCGCGCGACGCAAGCGCGGGCTTTATTGTATCGTCATTTAAAGTATCCCAAAGCGGTTCTACCACATACGGACACAAAACCTTGCGCTACATTTTAAAACTTCACCGAGACGACTGGAGGTTCTTGGATTATTATATGGGTGGACTCGGAGCCTTAGGTCTCAACACCTTGGACTATAAAAAAACCTATAACAAACTAGGAACCGCTTATCAGATTAGCGGTACTGGTGCCACATATGATGGAACTTCACGTGTAGGACTATATAAAATAGCAGACCCTTCACGGAATCCTGTCTTTAATCTAACCAATAAGAAAGTAACATTTCCTCCAGGTCTAAAAATAGATTACGATTCTACAGAACATATTACTATAATATGGGATATCAATTATTAAAATGCAATTCTTCGAAAAATCAGAACCCCACGGACACTTAGAGGTTTGGAAACATTATCCAGACGGAAGTAAAGAGCTTCACTTTAAAGACGATAACGTTATTTGTAGCGGTATGGGAGCTACATTAGCAGAGATGTTTGACGCAGACCCTTCGGTAGATGTGGAGAATTTCCAATGTGTGTATTTTCGTTGTGGGTCTGGTGGCTCTGTAGGAGCCCAAGTCTCTGGCACTTCTGATGTTGTGACACCTTTTAACCGTACCCAATATGGGACCGGAAACTTGGATATGAGTCTCCATAATTTGATTGCTAATGGAGCTAAAGGAGGCTCTACCACTCCTTTTGGTCGAATCCCTTATGGTTATATTAAACGAATTACCCCTACCAAGTGTATGTGGCAAATCGTTCTCGACGAACAAACCTTGAATGTAGGAGACTCAACAACTCTTTACCCTGAAGGATATATTAACGAAATTGGGTTATTTAGTAAAAACCCTTATGTGGAATCCACTGATGCTTCCATGTTATGCGCGTACAGGTACTTTAAAAAGATTTATAAGACCGACGCATTTATTTTAGTCTTTAGATGGACAATTGAATTCTAATGGTAAGTTTTAAAAATGTAAGCAGTGTAGGTGGCGATGGAATCATCCCCCTCAATTGGGATAATGTTCCAAAATACGACCCTAGTTCCTTTTATAACTGGGAACAGGATAATGTGCCATTATGGTCTATCGAACAAAGAGGCGATACTCTTTATCGCGCTATGGGATACCCTGGAGGTAATCCTGAAGGTGTAACCTTCACCCTTTCGTCAACTGGTAACTTTGATGAAAGCAAAGCCATTTACGATTCGATTGACGATATTGTCGAGAGAATCCCTAAAAGACTTAAGTTCCCCGTCCTTATTGAGATTTGTACGTATGGTCAGCTCGGAAACCTGGACCTAGCCAACATAACCTGTGAAGGGGAAGGAAAATTAGAAATTAAAAACAAATGCTTTTTCCAAGACGTCAACGCTTCAGCTCTTGGAACCGCGAGCGTATCAGGAAGCCCAGCTGATGCAGCTCTTACAGACCGGAAATATCTAAAAACGGTCTATTCCGTATACGCGTCAGCCACAATGATGAATGTTTCCTCTACGAGACTTGGGTTAGAGTTTGCTAATGCAGGTTCCTGGTATGACAACGCTCGTGTGTTTACTATGCAAGGACCGGACACGGACCGACAAGCAAATAATATCACAGCATATGTCGCATCTGGAGGAACCACGCGTAGCTGGAAATATGGATATGATGGTGGGTTCAGACTTCCTCACCCTTATGATTGGAGAAATGATTGGGGCGCTGGAGCGGATACCACGATAGCAGGAACTGCCGCGAGTTCATGGGGAGACGCAACTCCATGGTATGGCTCGGCTACCAAAGACTATATGGTACAGAAACGTGCAGTACAATACACCAAAGGACAAAGTACGTTAGTTGGTTATGGTGCATATTTTAGTTCTATATCTCTTAAAGATTGTCAAGGTACAATTATTCTGAGAGATGTACTAGTTGATGCGGGTAATTCCCAAAATGATTATGATGGCGCAACAGGACAAGTTCATAGAGGAGAGTATGGTATTGATATAGAAAACTCCGAAGTGATTTTGGACAATGTTACTTCTATGAGAAGTGCATTAGGGGGATTTAGAGCTACTAACTCTAGAGTTAAGATAACAGGTCATTGTATGGCTTACCGTAATTATACCAAAACTGGAAAACAACCTAGCGATAGATTACAAAACGGTGTAGGTTTCTACGCACTCAATAGTGATTTGGAATGGGACTCTACAGCTTACGACGATTCAAGAAAATATATTAACTTGTTTACTAAGTCTAAGCGTGGTATGGATTTAAGAAACTCCACGGTACGAGGAGGAATTGTTTGGAACGAAACAACCACTTCTGCCCTCCCTAACGGAGGGTCCCAACTTCTTGGTCAGGGTCGCGCATTACCTGCGACGGCTCCTAACGGACAAACAACCATGGCAACTGTGTCCGGCGCAGGAGGAGACACCCTTACTACCACAATTAATATTTCGGATTGTAATGAACACGGTTTGTACAGTGAAGGAACTGACATTGATTTTAACGGACGTTTCAATTCTTACTTGAATGTTGGTGACGGTATCCGTCTAAGACGTTCTCAGGCGGCTTTACCTCAGTTCACCTCTAATAATAATGCGGGTTGGGGAATGAGTTTAGAAGGTTCTCAACTGACGTATGGAGGAGGAAGTGAAAACTTCCCATTACGGGCTGACGATTATGCAGAAGAAGCTACAGCTGGACGTTTTACTAACGGGGCTATTCAAACAAATAATTTTGGCGCTGGTCCTACAGCACAAACAGGAAGACGAGTTAGAAACCGCGCGCAATTCCACGTAGATTCCAATAACCAAAATGTGTTAGCGGACAAATCATCTTCTATTCAAGTCGCACAAATAAATAATATTCCTTTGTACATAGGACAATGGGGTGGGAGTAATTGGGTTCACACAAATGGTGATGATGCTAATTATAGTATTAACACCGCTGTTCGTTATTTACCAGCGACTCACTTCGGAGCAACCCCGTATAGAGCAAATAACAAACCCGGACTGGTAGTAACGAATAACTCTGACGCCGAACTTGTTGGAATTAACTACGCTGTTGATTCTCATGATACCGGAAAAGGTAAAGTGGCAATCGCTTCTAACGGGTCTAACCTAACATTCAGAGGAACCTCTTCGACGTGTACCACTATGAATTATTTTCCTGTTACCACCCACGCACAACAATTTAGAAGTTGGATGTCGGCGGGAGTAGTAGCTACGGATAACTCAAATGTGGAAATGACCGGACCGACTAAGTCGGCTCGCTTCGGAGTACCTTTCTTAGCAGAAAACAATTCCAACTTTAAAGTGAAGCCCCCTACTTTTGTAGGCACTGATAATATCCTGGACATCTCGGGATACCATCTCCTTCCTTACGTCACGGACCAACCCAACCATACTAAACTTGAAGTCCATTCAACTAGAGCTTGTGTGGTTGCAAACAAGAAATCTAATATTCAATTATTTGGTTTGGGTGGAAAAGTTGTGGAAGGTCCTACAGGGAATACTATGGATTCGGTAGATGTATTTGCCACAGGGTATGCTGATACATATATTGGGGACCAAAACAACCAATGGGACTTTGCTACCTCTGCAGGGTACGTTAAGTTTTATCCAAACGCGTTTACGAGCGGTGTAATTACTGATTTCGCAGACCGCGTATCTTTAGTTCCGAGCGTGGCAACAAACCAAACTTTTAACACTACCAACCCTTATATTAAGAGTCCCGACACTGGTGCTAGTGATAATTATCACAGAGCTGGTATGACCGGAGGTATGTGTGTTCGCGCCGTTGAAGACAGCGGAGTTGACGTCAACCTTGTTAACTTTCATTTTCAAGGCTCACCATCTTCTGTGTCAGGAATTTATTATAACCTTAAAGGAACTGGTTGTGAGTTATTTGAAGATACTAAACCAGATGTGGGTCCTGGCGGTGGCGGCGCCGGTAACGCTAACCCTTATACAGTTGAAACTTCCGATGGAGCCACGCAAGCTCCTGGGATGGGTCCAATAGGCACCGACGGGACCGGCGAAGGTGGCGGCACTGGGTCTGGAGGTAATTCTGATTTCGAGAACAATATTATTGTAGCTGGAACTAATAACACTACATCGGACGGCAATGCTACAAATCAAGGTGACATGTTTACTGTCGCTGGACGAGGAACACAAAACTCAAGCTTTGGAGGTGACACTGATAACGACCAAGCAGGAAGTATGACAGTTATTGGAGACGAACGAGACCCTAAGGTACGTTATCGCGCATATATGAGGGGCAAGACCGGCAACACCCTCAACGCTCCTGAAGGAAAACTTATGAGTGAGGTCGAGTGTATGGGTAGCCAAATTCAGATTTGGAATATCGCAGACACTTCTCGTATTCACGCTTCTAACATTCTAGCCAACGGAATGGACCCAATGACCTGGTCTTTGTCTGCCGTTCCTGGTGGTGCCAGTAATTGCCATGGTCCTATGGGTAAATGGAGAAACGGGGTAGCTTGTGATTACTACGGTTTGGGAGGTCGCAGAACTACTTATGGTGGTTGTGGTTCGGTTTACGCAAACACTGGCGTATTCCGTTTAATGATGTCTACTCGAGGTGACTTGAAGTCATTCTATGATGTAAGTACTTTGAGCGGAACTTCTACCGGCGCTCAAGGATGGCGTAATACTGCACTCTCTGGAGGTTCTCCCGTTGACCAAGTTAACGGACAAGGATACCCACACTGGACCCAGAACGTACGCGTTCTCGGCGCAGCCGATAACATTCGGCGTTTAACAGGAACGGACTCCGACTTCCCGAACGGCATCTACCAATTATCCAGTTGTTTGAGGGTGTTTGGTTGGGGAATGCCTTCCATGAACGCGTCTGCGGGGGTAGCAACTATGCAGCCTAGATTAGGTGGGTTCAGTGCTTACAACGCAGTTTCTGGTTTAGAAGGCAAAGATTACAGTGGATGGATATACACCACCGCTGAACCTGCAACCCCTCTCCCTCCTCTTGGAATGGATTCTCTAGGGTATATGAGAAATTGGTTTGATGAAAGTGCAGCTGGTATGTGGCAAAACGCGAAACATATGGCTGAAGATAAAGTTAACGGGGTCTCCATTTATAGGTCCCACATGGGTGGGCAGACTGGAGGAGAGGGACGCGACTGCGACGCCGATAAAGCCTCATATGGAGTTGGCGTAAGGTCGCTCAACGTTTTTGACCTGGAGAGATTAGTATAATGGCACAAAGAATTAACGAAGATATAAGGTTTTACTTACCTGCAGACCCTTACTACTATCAAGTAGACAACCTTCCTTTAGAGGATTTGCTGTCCAACGATGTACGGCTTCAATCTCAGATTGATGAAATTAATTCAGCTGATAGGGGAAATACTGTAGGCAGGGCTGGGTTCACAGAGCTCCAACCTTTTATAGATGTCGCACTACCGGGAACTGTATCCGTCAAGCCAGGTAATTTTATTGGTCGCACCCAAAGAAGTACCTCCTCCGAACTTGGTGGCGGAGCTCCTGATACTAAACCAGGCTTTGATGGTCTAATGGAGATGAGCGAACCTCCTACCACATTCGGAACCGGAAGTAACCCAACAGGAACCTATTCTGTATTTAACCCAGGCTCCCCATACAACTCAGCCGTAGGTAGAACCTCCGTATTTAATTTTAAAGGTGGCAGTATTAGTATAGAAAAATTCGACAACGATGAGTTCGAAGACTGGTTCGACGCAACTGGTCTTGACGGCAACACATCTCCTCCAGATGGTCGTATTGACCTTATTGGTATTACTACTATGAATGGAGCCATGGACGACCCCTGGATACCGGGAAATGATGAGGCTCCAGGAGTATTGCCAGGCAATGGATTTCCTCGGTTAGCCGTCGTAAAAGGTGCTGGTATTGTAGGAGGTACTAACAAACGACAAGTAGTAATTGGCGAAAGATTTCTTACCGTAGGTGAAAGCGCTGAAACTTTAAATGATTACGGAAGAAATTTAGACGGTGATATTGTCCCCAACCCTGAGTTTGGTACTGTCCCGAGCCCTGACGATGTAGTAAACGTTAACTTCGCAAGGGATATAATGGAAAACGGTGAAATCGCGCAGACTCTAGCGGAGTGGGCAGACTCTAACAAGAATGCAAGCTTCTTTCTTCCTCTTGCTTATGTCTATGTCCCTCAAAGCCACATAGAAGGAAACCCAATCCCGGAACAATATTTAAAGGATATCAGACCATTCTTTAGAACTGCTGAATTGGCACTTCCCGAACGACAAGCTATCGCAGCCTCTCTTTCACCTAACGCAAATAACCCTTTTGTAACCGAAGAGCATGCCCTGAAAATTCTCTCCCCAATGGGTGAGAGCCTTGCCGACCTTATCGCTAATTTACAAGCACAGGTTGCAACCTTGGAAGAAAACTCATTGAAGACTAGAAGATGGAAAGTCTACCCTGCCTCAAACGGCGCAACCAACTATAGCGACCCAGTCACCTTGCCTGCAGGAAGCTATGTCGCTTACGGCACTTGGGGACAAGGTTCTGCTAAAACCGGTGCAGGACAACCTCTGGTTATAGGTATCAATAAAGGTAACTATATCAGCCCTAACTACCCTAACCTTACTTACTTCAAAAGGAATATCAATGAAGATGATGACACCATCTGTACTCATAGTTTTCAATTCACGCTCACGGAAGAAAATACCGTCCAGCTATGTGCCCCTTACAGCACGAGCCAGTTCGCAACCGCAACTCTAACAAAACACACGCACTTTACCGGTGGTTTCTCCGATGGCACTAACGATACAGTTGGATTTATTTTAGCAGTGGAAGATTAAGTAAATTAATTTTTTAAAACCTATATAATAACACTATGTGGAAAAACATTTTAAATAACATCAATGCACTAATTCTCGCGAACTGGAAATCTTTATTCATGTTTGTGTTGGGTGCTCTCGCTGGAGTATTTCTTTTGTCATGCTCTATGATTAACACTGCTGTAGATGCAACGCAAGAAGCGCTTACAGAAGCTGTTGAGTATGTAACAGGCTCGGACGAGGAAGCAGAAGCCCCTACGGAAGAGTAATATGAATCGAATAGCAGAACTACTGCTATTAATAACTTTAACCGGTTGTTCCACTTTAGCACCAATTGCAGGAGGAGCGACCGGTGCGGCTATTGGAGCCGCTGTTGCGGGACCCGGGGGAGCAGCTATTGGAGGTGCTGGTGGCGTTACAGCCGCACAAATGGCTTTTCCAAATGAGCAGGTTGATACAACTGTGGCTTTAGCAGCTGCAAAAGCAGGGATTCCAGCTCCTGGAACTACTGCATCTACCCTACACGAAGCTAAAGGATTAATTTTTGAGCTAGGGTGGTGGTACTTAATCTTAATTGTATTAGTACCTTTAATAAGTAAACGCGGTAGAACGTGGATTAAGAAATTTACTGACATCCATAACACCGTATCTCAGAAAGATATTGACGCTCGTGATGAGGAACAAGACGAGCGTATAAAGAAGATTGAAGAAATGCTAGATAAAAAAGAATAGATTTCTTTTAAACCCCTCTAGATATAACTAGAGGAAACCTCTATAAACATTATGAAATATATCGTGAACGAAAATAACACTTGTGGTCAAGCCAGCCTAACTGATGACCTGCGCAACATGGTCTTGGAAGGTTTAGGACTTTCTCCTAAACAAACTGCTTCAGAAAGCATTAATGAATCTGTTGCTCCACAAGAATATGTTGAAGATAATACTGACATGCCTACCCTATACGAATGGGACGGCTCTGTCTTTGCTCTTGATGATGAAGTTTTTGAAATCGAAGGTGATTTGTTTTTGAAGGCTATCGAGCTTGATTCTGAAACTCGTATGGGCTTGGACGAAAGTCACGCTGACCTTTTCATTAATGAAGTTAAGTTTGAAGAAGCTCCTTTCTCTCTAGGTGATATTTACGATTTTGGCGACGAAATCTTTATCAAGCTTGAGGAAGGCAAGAAGAAAGGCGATAAGTCTGCTGACAAAGATAAGGACGACGACAAGGCTGATTACGAAACTGGCGAACGCAAAGGCGACAAGTCTAACCAAAAGTCTAAGAAAGGCGATAAGCCAGATTTTACTACAGACCAACGTAAAGGCGACAAGTCTAAGACTCACGCAGGTAAAGATTTTGAGAAGGACGATGAGAAGGGCGACCCACGCGCTTATGGCGGAAAGAAAGGTGATAAGTCTAAGACCCATGGAGGCAGAGACTTTATAAAGGATTCAAACGGCGATGATATGTCCGATGACGATATCGACGCAGCTATGAACAAGAACGCTCCTAGAGACCCTAAGCAGGTTGCTTTGCGTAAAAAGCTACAGCCGGCTTCTAAGAAAAGGTCTAACGACTCCGCTACCGCCCACGGCGACCGATAATTCCCATGAGTGAAAAATCCATGGCGCAAATGGCTGATGAGATTCTTGGTGGAGCTCTAACCGACACTACCAAGAATCCGTATGACCCTATACAAGGTCATCAATCATCGATGCCAGCTATGGACCCTAATGACCGGTTGTTAGAAATGAACGATAGACAACGAGCTGAACTCATGGGAGTCGCTGGCGTTTCTGTTCAGAAAGAAGTTATCGTCGAAACTAAAGAAGAAACTCCTGCCCCACCTACAAGCTTAGAGCTTACTGCCCAAGAACTAGAAACTTTATCCGAAGCTAAAAAAATAATTGAAAAAATTCAAGAAATGACAAGCGTCGGTAACATTGGGGTTAATATGGCTGGAGGAGCAAAAGGTGATGCTAAAAAAGTTAAACTGCCTGGACCAGACTATAAAAAGCCGGCTCCTAAAAAACGCACTAAGACAAAAGTGAAAACCGAAGCTACAGACAGCTTCTTATCCTATCTAAAAGCCTAATGTTACTCAGAGACTTCAACGATTTCCAACCCCTACAAATTCTAAGTGAAGGTAAGGGGACTAAGACCATGAAAGTGCGTGGTATCTTCAGCGAAGCTGAGAAGAAGAACGGCAATGGTCGAATTTATGAAAGAAAGTTGTTGGAGAGAGAAGTACAGAAACTACAACCTCTTTTAAGCGAGCGCCGTCTATGCGGTGAGCTAGACCACCCTAATGATGAGATTGTACATCTTTCGAATGTCTCTCATATCATTACGGACTTACAAATGGAAGGAAATAATTTGATTGGAGAAGCTGAATTCCTCGATACCCCTTCCGGAAGAATCCTACAAGAACTAGCTAAAGCTGGTGTACGTATCGGTATTTCTTCCCGCGCTACTGGTAGCGTTGAGCATGATATGAAAGAAGACGCTTACATGGTTCAAGATAATCTACGTATGATTACTTGGGACATGGTAGCTGACCCATCATGCCAAAACGCATTTCCATCCCTAGTCGAGCATAAGCAGCTAATGGAAAACAGAGATGTTTCTTTAAACTATCAAGATAAACTACAAGAAGAGAGAGTTTACCTAACAGCTTTACGCAGACTATTGAGTGAAAATTAACGATTTTTTTTCGTAAACCCAGTAGATATAAACAGTAGGAGAATTTCTATGAATGATAAACTAACACAAATCGCAAAACTACTTCCTGATAGCCTGTCGGAAGCCGGTCTTCAAGAGGTCTTGAAGATGGTTAATGAGGCTGTTGAAGAAAGAGTCGCAGCGGAAGTTAAATTAATGGAGACCAAAGTAAGTGGTTTCCTACGTACTAAAATTGCAGACCTTAAAGAAGTAGCTAAGAAAGAAGTTGAGTCCGATGACGAAATTCTACGTGGTTACAGAATCTTTGAAAGCATCCGTGCTATGGTTGCTGCTGAAGTCGAAACTTCTGATGTAGATTCTAAAATCGCCCAGCAAGCTAAAGAGCTTGAGGAACTACAAGAGAGCCTAAACGCTGTAAATAACAAGCTATCCAACTCTCTTCACGAAAACACTATGCTTTCTAGTAAAGTAGAGAGTTTGAACGAAGCAAACGAACAGTTAACTGAAAGTGCTAAATTACCTTTTAAATCTTCTGAAGCTGCCGTTGTAATCACTAACGAAACCGACTCGAGCCGTCCTTCTCCTGAAGCGGCTAACAACATCTTCCTCACCGAAGACGTAATCAACCTGTCTACAAAACAGGAAGCCCTGAAAGGCTAAAACAAAAAAATTATGTTAAATTCAAATCTTAATGAATCTTTATGTGAGAAGTGGGAGCCAATCCTGGAAGGAATCACCGATGACTCTACTCGTCAGATGACTGCCGTTCTTTTGGAGAACCAAGCCAAGAGTATTCTTACAGAGAACGCTCGTGATACTGGTACTCTTGAAGAGGCAACAACTGTAGGTAACCTCGGTACTTTCCAGAAGTTCGCATTTCCTCTCGTCCGCCGGGTCTTCCCGGAACTAATTGCTAACAAAATCTGTGGTGTACAACCTATGCAAGGTCCTGTTTCTCAGATTTTCTATCTAGGTTACAACCGTGCAGGTCGTGATGCTGGTGGAACTGCTATCTCTGATGTGGTTTACTCTAAGTACCGTATGGTCTACGCAGGTCGTATGGGCAAAGCTCAAAGCAACCTTGGTAGTCTTGACAGCGCCGCCGCTAAAGGCACTGGTGCTGGCAACATTGCTTCCGGTCAGTTTGCATTGTCAGGTCTTTCTAGTGTTGGTGATGACCTTCGTGATTTCGCTGATGGCAACGCTCTCACTCAGAGTTTAGCTGCTGCTGAAGCCGTAGGTACAGGTAGTGTATCTGCGATGACAGCAGGTTCACGTATTGCGAACTTCCCTAACTCGGGCATTGCTGGTCCTCAGTTCTATGTGTCTGCTGGTGAGCGTTTAGCTGGCTCAGGTATTCCTGAAGTTAACTTCACTATCGAGCAACAAGCTGTGACTGCACGTACTCGTAAGTTCCGCGCCCTTTGGACGTTGGAAGCTTCACAAGACCTTCGTGCATACCACAACCTTGACCTTGAGCGTGAATTGACTGAGCTTCTTTCTAAGGAAGTTGCTTTGGAAATTGACCGCGAATTGGTGGAATCCATCCGTAACATTGCTTACGGCTGGCCAACATACCAAAATAACCCAATTATTGGTGGTCTAGCCGATTACCAAAACCAAGCTAACGCTAACAACTTTGCCGCTGACGGCATTGGTGATGCAGGTGCTCCTGGAGATTGGGATTATGGACAGCCTTTCGGCTCGACTAACACTACTGATACTGTAGCAGGGTCTAACCCTGGAGATGGTGACGGGATGCCCGTATCATCTGTTCCTGGTTCGAACGTGTTCTTCTGCGATTTCGGTACTACTGCACTTGGACTTGCTCCTCGTCACGTAGGTGAAGTCTACTCCAACCTTGTTGGTGTAGTTAACTTCGCGTCACAAGACATCTACAGAACTACCTTGCGTGGTGCTGCTAACTGGCTTGTGTGTTCTCCGTTTATCGCTGCTATGCTGCAAACTGCGGCAAAGCTTGAAGGTGGCGTTGGTCAGGACCAAGGAGGTAATCTTGGTGCTACTATCGAATACAAAGGTAAGTGGATGGGTCAATACGACGTTTACGTCGACCCTCTCTATCCCGAAGACGAAATTATGCTTGGCTACAAGGGGAGTTCCCCTATGGATGCGGGTTTTGTGTACGCTCCGTACATTCCGCTCCAAATGTTGCCAACCATTACGGACCCTGAGACCTTCCAGCCAAGGAAAGGTTTGATTACTCGCTATGCGACTGCTCAAATCAACCCGGCTTCGAGGTTCTATAGAATCATCCGTATCGTCGGGGCTGAT